>SKEM01001212.1_pt1 | contig 12223 bp, 9 predicted proteins | sample 4826731 | NCBI WGS metagenome assembly SKEM01 (sample SAMN11008809, study PRJNA524170) | human gut metagenome | biome: Human fecal sample; material: Feces; isolation source: fecal sample from pouch patient p37 | host: Homo sapiens | place: Israel: Tel-Aviv | collected 2015-07-27
ATTTAAAATATTTTTTATTTAAAAATTAATATTTTATCTAAAAAATAAAAGTTTATTTAAAAGTTAATTTAATACATATTTTGGTGGAAATGAGAATATATTTATATATTAAGGAGTAATTGTTTTAAAAAGTTTATAAATAATTTTTAAATGATTACTTGTATTTTTAGTTGTAATTAAGATTAGGCTTATTTACAATATAAAAATTAAAATTTTTATAGGGGGGAATTTAATGAATAAGAAAAAGATTAAAAAGCTTATTAAAAGTGCCTTGGCTACTACTTGTGCAGTAAGTGTAATAACTACAACTTCAGTTACTGCCTTTGCAAGTAATAGTGGAGAAAATAGTAAAGAGGAAGAAAGTAATAAAAGAGTAGAAGCTGAAGTTTATCCAGTGCCTCAAAGTTTAGAACATTCTTCTATAGAAGGAATGACTTTAGAGGGAGAGGTTAACATAGTTTATCATGGTGAACAAGAAGCAGCAACTTCTAAAAGACTTGAAAGAACTTTAAATGAAAATAATATAGCTTTTAAGGTGTCAGAAAATGTTGAAGAGGGAAAGGCTAATATTATAGTTTCTTCAGAGGGGGATCACTGTGATGTATGCTCTGAGGGAAAAGAAGAAAATAGTGATGTTTTAACTCATAAAGAAGGGTATGTACTAAAAACAAGTAATGATATTAACGAAAAAGGTAATATATCTATAATAGGTTCTGATAAAGATGGTGCTTACTATGGTGTTTTAACTTTAAGTCAAATTCTAGAACAGTCTAATGAGGAAAATAAGTTTGCAGAAGTTGTAGTAACTGATTATCCTGAAATAGAATTTAGAGGGTTTATAGAAGGTTTTTATGGAGTACCTTGGAGTCATGAAGATAGAATGAATTTAATGAAGGATACTAGTGAATATAAGATGAATACTTATATTTATGCTCCTAAGGATGATCCTTACCATAGATTAAGTTGGAAAGAATTATATCCAGAACAGGAAGCAAAACAAATTGCTGAACTTGCTAAGGCTGGAGCAGAAAATAATTTTAATTTCTGTTGGACAATTCACCCAGGGGCTACTCTTCAATTTACAGATGAAGATTTCGATGCTCTTATTAATAAATTTGAGCAACTTTATAGCTTAGGAGTTCGTCAATTTGGAGTTCTTTTTGATGATACTGATGACTGGAGAAATGGTCAAAAGCAAGCTGAGTGGATAAATAAAATAGATACAGAATTTGTTAAGGCTAAGGGTGATGTAGCACCTATGATAGTTATATCTGCAAGATATAATTCAGCTTGGGGTCCAAATATGGATAGATATTTTAAACCTTTTATGCAAACATTGCATGATGATATACAAGTAATGTGGACAGGACATGCAACAATGTCAAATGTATCTAAGGAAGTTTTTGAATGGCCTAAGGTTCAAACCGGAGTTGATAAGGATGTAGCTGTTTGGTGGAACTATCCAGTAAATGATTATTGCGATAGTAGAATATTAATGGCTCCACTTCATAATTTAAATCAAGATCTTGATAATGTTAGTGGATTTTTCTCAAATCCAATGAACCAAGCTGAAGCTTCAAAAGTAGCTTTATATAGTATAGCTGATTATACTTGGAATACTGATGCATTTGATTATATGAAAAGTTGGGAAACCTCTATAGAAAAGTTTGTGCCAGAAGTAAAAGAAGAGTTTATGAGATTTGCGTCAAATACATGTTATTTAAAAGATGATGGAGGAGCAAGTGGTCCTTTTGAATACGATGAATCTTGGTATTTATCAGAAAAGATAGATGCCTTAAAAGAATCTATGAAGAATGGACAATCAGCTGTGAAACCAGCCAAGGACTTGTTAGAAGAATTTAAATTAATAGTATCTGATTATGAAAGTATTACTTCTAAAGTTACAAATAAAAATCTATTAGGTGAGATAGAACAACATTTAAATGCATATAAAGCCTTAGGCGAAGCAGGTATTGCTGCTATGGAAGCTATAATAGCTTCAGAGGAAGGAAATCTAGAATTATGGATGAATAGTAATTCACTAGCACAAGAAAAACTTGATTTAATGGAAACATTTAAAATTGAAAGTTTAGAAAGTGATGGTCCAAAAGAATATGTTGTTTCAGTAGGAACAAAACTCCTTAAGCCTTTAGTAAAAGAAAGTATGGATTATGCCAAAGAAAAAATGGAAGAAGTAGTTTTACCAAAGTATGATCCAGAAATAAACACATCTCTTACTAATCTTAAGGATGTAGAAGTTAACTTTGAAGATGGAATATATTCTTTAAGAGATTTAGGAGAAGTTACTCTTAATAATGGAGACTATGTAGGCATAAGCCTTCCAAAAGCAACAAAGTTAAGAGGAATAAACTTACTTGCTAATAATTATGATAATATAGAAATTCAATATTCAATAAATGGATTAGACTGGGTTACAGCTAAAGCATCAACAAATGAAAATGTTTTAGAGACTTTAGATGTGGTTGATGCTACTTTTATAAGAATTATTAATATTGGAGAAAATTCAAAAAATATTAATTTAGAAAAATTAGAAGTTTTACCAGTATATAAAGCTGAACCAACTATTACTGAAAATATAGGAACTCATGAAAATTATACTATAGATAAAGCTTTAGATGGAAATATGGACACGAAATATTGGTCAAATAAGCCATCAGATTCAGGACATAATATACAAATTGATTTAGGTAATGTAATGCCATTATATGATATAAACACTTATTTTGGAGCAAATGATTTCATGAGAAACTCTGAATATATGATTTCAGAGGATGGAGTGAATTGGACTTCACTTGGAGAGTTAGCATATAATTCACAGGATGGAAAAATGGTTGCATCTGCAAATGCAGAGGGAAAAATGGCAAGATATATTAAGATACAATCAAATGGACACAATTATGGATGCTGGGTTGAAATCTATGAAATTGAATTTAATAAGACAGCACCAGAATTTGATGAAAGTGCTGTAAATTTAGCAAGTGGTACTTTAGAAGGTAATTTTAATGCTTTTTATGATGAAGATTTATCAACAGCATATGAAGCTAAATCAGTAAAGGATGGAGATTCCTTAATATATAAAATGAGTAGGGTAACTAATATTTCAGAATTAGAAATATTACAGGATAAAAATAGAATTTCAGAGGCTAAGGTAAGCGTAAAAGACTTAGGTGGAAATTGGACAGAGATTGGACACTTAAATGCTCAAATTAATAAACTAAAAGTAGATAATAATATAACTGAGGTTAAATTTGAATTTGAAGGTTCAAAACCAGCTCCAAAGATATATGAAATTATTGCCAGAGAGAGAAAAGAACAAGAAGAAATAGTAGTAAGTCCTGTAAAAGAATTTAAAGCTACTACAATTAATAAGAAAAATGTAACAGTTTCATGGGAAGAATCAGAAAATACTTTTGGATTAGAAAGCTATATTCTTTATAAGGATGGAAAGAAAGTTAGTGAAATCTCAAGTGATGAAACAAGCTATACATTTAAGGGATTAAATAGACATACTATCTATAACTTTAAAATAGCAGCAAAGTATTCTAATGGAGAAATATCAAAGAAAGAATCATTAACACTAAGAACTGCAAGATAGTTTTTAGATATTACTAATAATTAAATATTTTAAAATGAATTAATTGAGGCTATGTTTTTAGTGAAAACATAGCCTTTAATTGGTGAAAACATAGTCTTTAAAATGTAATTTAAGAGATAAATTTTCAATAATATAGCCAAATAAAATAAGCTTTGTGTATAATAATCATAATAAGTTAAGTGAAGGAGTGTTATTTTTGAGTCAAATCTTAAAATCTATAAGTGAAGATGAATTTAAAAATAAAATAAAAATAAGATTTAATAATATATTAGATGGATTTGATAGATATTCAAACGGGCTTTTAGAATATAATAGGGATAATGATTCTTTTAAAATAAAAGAGGGATGTTTTATTAATTTCTTTAATGAAGCATTAGAGCTTAATAAGGGAAAAGTAATAATAGACTTATACATAAAAAAAATAGAAAATGAGAGTTTAGCAAGGCTTTTAGAGAGGTTAGATGAAAGGGATAAAAATATTTTAACAGATATCAATAAACAGGAAATAAAAAGTGTTTATTTTGAGCTTCATAATAAAGACTTAATGTCCTTTATAACTAGATTAAATACTAGAGAATTATTCTTTTGCACCATATATTTTATGGAAAAGCCTATGACTATATGGGGAAATTATAATTTGAGTTTCCCTATGTTTTTTGAGGAAAATAATATGCTAGAAATATATAGGGATTTAGCTAAAAAGCATAATTTAGATGTAAGGGGAATAGTATTAAAGTAAGCAATTAATTTTGAGGGAATATATGAAGCTTCTTAATAAATTAGTTATTACTTTCTTTATAACAATATCAGTTATTATTTGCTCATATTTCTTTATGCCTATTAAATTAGAGGCTGCATTTAATATGTTAATAGAAAATCCAGAATATATAGTTGTTACAGAAAAGAAAAATGATTCGGAATTTAATAGTTATAAAATAGAAGATGAAAATGATATAGCAAATATATATGATGATATTAAGAGAATAAAAATAGTTAAACCTTTTAAAAATCCAGTAATTTTAAATGAGTATAATATATATATGGGAGATGATTATATAAGCTTATCATTAAGTGAAGAATTTATTAAGGTTAATGATGAAACTTTTAGGATAATAGATTCTGGTGATAAGTATAAAGAATTACTAAGAGAAATAAAAGAAAATTTTATTAAGTAAGAGAAAAAGAGAGGAGTTTACTGCTCACTCTCTTTTTTATGTATTATTTAACTTCAAATATCCATCCTTCAGGAGCTTCTACATCTCCAAATTGCATTCCAGATAAAAGATCATAAAGTTTTTTAGTAATAGGACCAACTTCAGTTTCGCTATGGAAAACATGAAGTTTATTCTTATATTCTATTCCTCCTATTGGAGTTATTACAGCGGCTGTACCACAAGCACCAGCCTCAGCGAATTCATCTAAGTTATCTATTAAAACATCTCTTTCTGATACAGGCATTTTTAAATAATCTTTAGCTATTTGCATTAAAGAGTATTTTGTTATACTTGGTAAAATTGATTCTGAATATGGAGTAACAAACTCACCTTTCTTTGTTATTCCAAAGAAGTTTGCAGCTCCAACTTCCTCAATTTTAGTGTGAGTTGCTGGGTCTAAATATATACAATCAGCAAATCCTTTTTTTGCAGCTATTTCATGAGCCTTTAAGCTTGCTGCGTAATTTCCACCAACTTTAGCGGCACCAGTTCCTTTAGGAGCAGCTCTATCATAATCTGCAATCATAAAGTTTACAGGCTTCATTCCACCTTTAAAATAAGCACCAACTGGAAGGCAGAATACTGAAAATATAAATTCAGGAGCAGATTTAACACCTATATTATCACCAACACCTATCATGAAAGGTCTTATATAAAGAGTTGCACCAGTACCGTATGGAGGTACAAATCTTTCATTAGCCTTGACAACTTGCATACAAGCATCTATGAATTTTTCAACTGGTATTTCAGGCATTAAAAGTTTATCACATGATTTATTCATTCTCTTAGCATTTTCATCTACTCTAAAAAGTTTAATTTTTCCATCCTTTGTTCTATAAGCTTTTAAACCTTCAAAACATTGTTGGCCATAGTGAAGGGCTGTTGAAGCTTCACTTATGCTTAATTTGTTGTCTGTAACTAATTTTCCTTCATCCCATTTACCATCTTTATAGTGAGATATGTAACGATAATCTGTTTTCATATAAGAGAAGCCTAGATTATTCCAATCAATAGCTGTCTTTTTATCCATAGTTTAACACTCCTATCAAAATTTAATACTTTTTAATTTTATCATTTTATTTTAAAAAATGAAAGATTAAAATTAAAAAATTGCAAATTAAAATTATTTTAATGTTAAGTTTAAATGATATAAATATTAAAATAATACAAAAAATTAATATTTATTACTAGGTTTAGTATATAAAATTGAAAAGAAATTTATGATATAATGAAAGAAAAAGCAAATGGAAAAGGGAGACGGGTATGGAGAAGTTTTATGAATTAAGTATAAGTGGCGAAGAATCAAAGCTACATAAGATGATAGTGCCAGCTATGATTATTTCATTGTTTTTAGCAGCAGGAATATTTATTTTTACAGGGCTAATACCTGCTTTGATATTTTTAATATTAATATGTTTGCCTCTTTTTATAGCTAAAAGGTTAACAATGGTTGAATATGACTATGAATTTACTGATGGAGAACTTGAAATAAGTGCTATTTATGAGAGAGTTAGAAGAAAAGTAAAGGGTAACATAAATTTAAGAGAGGTTGAAATTATTGCCCCTTTAGGAAATAGTAAATTAAAGAGATATTCTAATGTAAAAGTAAAGAAATGTTATAACAATATTCAAGAAGGAAAAATGGTTTATGTAATTGTGGTTAGAGGGGAAACTAAAATGGTTGCATATGAAGTTTTAATAGATCAAAAAATGCTTGATTTATTCTTTTTTTCAAATCCTCAAAAGGTTATTAGATAATAAAAAAAGGGCGTGTATCAAAATAACTTGTTTAAAACTTACAAACATATTTCGAGAATTACTAGATTTTAAGTGAAAGCCCAAATTTTTAATTTGGATTCTTGAACTTATAGGGTGGAACTTTGTGAGATTGTATTCCTAAGAAGTTAACAGTCTCAGCTTTTTAACGTGATATTTTCTACGTAATAATTTAAATTCTAAAGCTCATCTAGATATTCTTTTCATACTGTTTGTAAGTTTTATTATATTTTGATACAGACCCTTTTTGATTTTTAAGATTAAATTAAAAGTATAAATGGATTTATTTAGTTAAGTAATAACATATATAACAATACTATATTAGAATTTAAATAACTAAAATTTAGTATAATTTATTAAAAGTTAATAATAATGGTACTTTATGCTATAATATAAAATAAGATTTAATTAAGAAAATATTTTCCTAGAATATTAGCTTAAAGCTATAACTTTTAAATAATATAGTCAATGTAAAAGCTATAGTGAACATAAAAAGGGGGCATTAAAATGGAAGTAAAAAAATATGTAGATAATTTAATGGAAGATTTAAAGAAAAATAACCCTGGAGAAAGTGAGTTCTTAGCTGCTGCAGAAGAAGTGTTATACTCTTTAGTACCTGTCTTAGAAAAGAATCCTAAGTATATAGAAGAGGGAATATTAGAAAGAATTGTTGAACCAGAGAGAGTTATAATGTTTAGAGTCCCTTGGGTTGACGATGCTGGAAATGTAAGAGTTAACAGAGGATATAGAGTACAATTTAATAGTGCTATAGGACCATATAAGGGAGGATTAAGATTCCATCCTTCAGTTAATTTAAGCATAATAAAATTTTTAGGATTTGAGCAAATATTTAAGAATTCTTTAACTACTCTTCCTATTGGAGGAGGAAAAGGAGGATCTAACTTTGATCCTAAGGGAAAATCAGATAGAGAGATAATGAGATTTTGCCAAAGCTTTATGAGTGAACTTTATAGACATATAGGACCTAATACAGATGTTCCTGCAGGAGATATTGGGGTTGGAGGAAGAGAAATAGGCTATATGTTTGGTCAATATAAAAAACTTAAAAATTCAGTAGATGCGGGAGTTTTAACTGGTAAGGGCTTAACTTATGGTGGTAGCTTAGCTAGAAAAGAAGCAACTGGATATGGTTTAGTATATTTTGTAGATGAAATGTTAAGAGATAACGGTCAAACAATAGAAGGAAAAACTGTTGTAATCTCAGGTTCAGGAAATGTTGCAATATATGCCACTGAAAAAGTTCAAGAGCTTGGAGGAAAGGTTGTTGCACTTTCAGATTCATCAGGGTATGTATATGATGAAAATGGAATAGATTTAGAGGTTGTAAAAGAAATCAAAGAAGTAAAAAGAGGAAGAATTTCTGAATATGTAAATTATGTTAAAACTGCTAAGTTTACTGAGGGATGCAGAGGAATTTGGAATGTTAAATGTGATATAGCACTTCCTTGTGCTACTCAAAATGAAATAGATAAAAGCAGTGCAAAAACTTTAATTGATAATGGAGTAATTGCTGTAGGAGAAGGAGCAAATATGCCTTCAACTTTAGAAGCTCAAAAACTTTTTGTGGATAATAAAATTTTATTTGCACCAGCAAAAGCTGCCAATGCAGGTGGAGTAGCAACATCAGCTTTAGAAATGAGTCAAAATAGTTTAAGAATGTCTTGGACTTTTGAAGAGGTTGATGCAAAACTTAAAGACATAATGAAAAATATATACTATAATTCTAGAAATGCAGCTTCTGAATATGGTCATGATGGAAATCTAATAGTTGGAGCTAATATTGCAGGATTTAAAAAGGTTGCAGATGCTATGTTAGACCATGGTATTATATAAGAAATACTTTTAAAATAGTTGTTATTTTAAGTATTATATATTTATAAAGTTTGATATTTAAATTAAAGCTAAACTTTATAGAATAATAAAATAGAGAATATTATTGTTTTAAGAAGAAACTATATTGAATCTTTAAAAATAAAGCTTATAGATTTATCTAGTAATTAGTAAAATATATTAATAAGTTTTATTTAAAGTTTATTTTCATATAGTTTCTTCTGTTTTTTTCTTTTTACTTATGATATATTAAAGGATGTTATGTCAATAATTTATGTTAAATCATAATTTATTTAGAAAGGAAAATAAGTATGGCAAAGATAACTAGTAGAAATAATGATTTCTTAAAAATGCATAGAAATTCAACTTCTCCTAAGGTATATTCTTTATTGATAGAACTTATAAATGAAGATAGAGAAGACTTAGCTAATGAAGTTATAAAAATAGATTATTTAGTTGATTATTTTAATACATGTATCAAAAAAAGAGATAAAAGAGAAGGTAAGGAAACTTTAGAAAGAATAAATTTAAGACTTTCTAAGTTGAAGAAGGAAGGCGTAGATACTTCTCATTTTGAAACTCTTTGTGAGAATATATTAAAAAACAATAAGATTAAACTTTAGAGTTAAAGAAGGATGGGATGCTAATGGATAAATTTTTAAAGTTAGGATTAAGTGAAGAGGTTTTAAAATCTTTAGTAGGATTAGGAATAGAGGAGCCAACAGATATTCAGGAAAAAGCTATACCTGAAATTTTAAAAGGTAAAAATGTAATAGGAAAAGCTGAAACAGGAACAGGAAAAACTTTAGCATATTTACTTCCTATAATAGAAAAGATTGATGATTCAAAAAATGAGATGCAAGCTATTATTCTTTCACCAACTCATGAATTAGGAGTTCAGATAAACAATGTTTTAAATGATCTTAAAAGAGGACTTGGAAAAAAGATAACTTCAACAACTTTAGTTGGAAGCGGAAATATAAAGAGACAAATGGAGAAGCTTAAGAATAAGCCTCATATACTTGTTGGAACTACAGGGAGAATTTTAGAGCTTATAAATAAGAAAAAAATAACAACTAATACCATAAAGACAATAGTTATTGATGAAGGTGATAAACTATTAGATTTTATAAACATAAAAGATGTGAAAAGTGTTGTTAAATCTTGTCCAAGGGATACTCAAAAGCTTATATTCTCAGCTACAATGAATGAAAAAGCTTTAGAAACTGCAGATGAATTAATAGGAACTAGTGAGCTTATTCAAGCAAAAGCTGCAAACAAGGTTAATGAAAATATAGAACATGGATATTTTCAAGTAGAATTAAGAGATAAAATAGACTTTTTAAGAAAGCTTATACATGCTATAGGGGATGAGAAAAAAATAATAGTTTTTATAAATAATAGCTATAATGTACATAATGTAATTCAAAAGTTAAAATATAATAAAATAGAGGCAGTTTCTCTTCATGGAAGTGATAATAAAATGGAGAGAAAGAAGGCACTTCAAGATTTTAGAAGTGGAAAAGCCAAGGTTTTAATAACTTCAGATGTATCAGCTAGAGGGCTAGATATTAAGGGAGCTACACATATAGTTAACTTAGATATTCCTATGAATTCTCAAAACTACTTACATAGGGTAGGACGTGTAGGAAGAGCTGGAGAAAAAGGCTTTGCATACTCTTTAGCAGATTATAAAGAAGAAAAAATAATAGTAAAATGTGAAAGACAATTAAAAATAAAAATTCCTAGAGTTTATTTATATGAAGGAAAGATACATGAAACAGAGGTAAAAAAGGTTCCTTCAAATAAAAACAATAGTAAAAAGAAAAGTAATTTACCTAAAAAGGTATATAAAAAAAGATAATTAAATATATATTTTAATGCACCAAAGAAGCCATTTCTTTTGGTGCTTTTTTATTTAAAAGTTACTAAAGGATTAACAATATTCCAAAATTATTGGAGGGGATTAGGTTATAGGATATAATAGCTTTAACATAATAAATATGTATGTTAGGGAGTGAATATAGGGATGAAAAAGTTTTTAATAAGTGTTTTAGCCTCAGTTATGATAGGGGCTACATTAACCTCTTGTGGAGCTAAAGATAATAATGGAACAAATGTTGAACAAAGTGATATAAAAATGTCTATGAGTGCTTCAGATATGACAAATAAACTTGTAGATGCTGGCATGGTTATAATGCCTATGCCTGTAGATGATCAAATGGCTAAGGAACTTTATCATTTAAATTTAAGTGATGTAGAGGAATATGGAATTTCTGAGACTGGTATATCACCGGGAAATTCATTAATTATTATTGCAAAAGCTAAGGAAGGAAAAGTAGAGTCAGTAAAAGCATCTTTAGATAAAGTTCTAGAAGATAAGATTGGAAAAGCTTTTTATCCAGAGGAAAAAGAGATTGCAGAGTCTTCAGAGGTTAAGGTTAAAGGAAATTATGTTTCACTATTTATATTACCAGAGGATCAATTAGAAGAAGCAAATAAGATATACGAAGGGGAATTCAAATAAAGGTTAATTCCTACTTAAATAAATTAATAGTTTGACTTTTAAACTTGCTATGCTTAGGAAATGGGGGGATTTTTATATTTTTCTATAAGTATTAGCAAGTTTAACTAATTTATTTATTATTTTAAAATATATATTTTAGATTAGAAGGTATTTAGAGAGAAATATAATAAAAAAGAGACTATCAAAGTCTCTTAGAAATATAAAATTTAATTTTGAGGATATTTAAAATGGTATTTAGCAGTATTATATTTATATTTAGATTTTTTCCAATAATGTTTATAATATACTACCTAACTCCAAATAAATTTAAAAATTTATCTCTCTTAATATTAAGTTTAATATTTTACTCATGGGGAGAAGCAAGGTATTTTTTTATAATACTTTTATCCATAGGAGTAGATTATTCAATAAGTATTTTTATTGAAAAATATAGGGAGAGGGAAATAATAAGTAAGGTGCTTTTATTTTGCTCCATTATGTTTAATTTAGGTATGCTTATATTATTTAAATATTTAAATTTCTTTATTGAAAATATAAATTTAATTTTTGGGAATTCTTTATCATTAATATATTTAACCTTACCTCTAGGTATAAGTTTTTATACCTTTCAGACTATGTCATATACTATTGATGTATATAGAGGAAAGATAAGGGCTGAAAGAAATATAATAAACTTTGGAGCTTATGTATGTCTTTTTCCACAGCTTATAGCAGGACCTATAGTAAAATATTCAGACATAAAAAATGAACTTAAAAATAGGAAAATTAAAGTTAATCAAGTTGAAGAGGGGATTACTGAATTTATAATAGGAATGGGCAAGAAGGTTTTAATAGCTAATAATATAGGTATTCTATGGAATGAGATTCAAGAACTTGGAATAAATTACGTGTCAACTCCTTTATTATGGCTTGGTGTAATAGCATTTTCTTTTCAGATTTATTTTGATTTTAGTGGATATTCCTCTATGGCCATAGGACTTGGAAAGATGCTTGGATTTGATTTCCCAGAAAATTTTAATTTCCCATATATATCAAGAAGTATTACTGAGTTTTGGAGAAGGTGGCATATTACCCTTGGCTCTTGGTTTAAGGAATATGTTTATGTTCCTATGGGAGGAAATAGATTAGGGAAAAATAGGACAATATTAAATCTTTTTATTGTATGGTTTTTAACTGGTTTTTGGCACGGAGCAAAATATAATTTTATAATATGGGGATTATATTTTTTCTTTCTTATTG
>SKEM01001213.1_pt1 | contig 12211 bp, 8 predicted proteins | sample 4826731 | NCBI WGS metagenome assembly SKEM01 (sample SAMN11008809, study PRJNA524170) | human gut metagenome | biome: Human fecal sample; material: Feces; isolation source: fecal sample from pouch patient p37 | host: Homo sapiens | place: Israel: Tel-Aviv | collected 2015-07-27
CTTCAACAGCACCTGCTGAAAGTTTAGCAGAGCGTGGTTTAACACCTCATATTGCAGAAGAAGTACTCGCTTATATTTTGAGTAATTTTGAAAGCGTTGACGAAGTAAAAGTAGCTTTTGAAAAAATCGGCCTGTTAGATCAAAAATTCCAACTTGATTCATTGGGGGAAGTTCATTTTACCTTACACTGGACCATTAATGATAAAAATAATAATAGTATCGTTTTGCAACCAACAGATAACGGAGCGTTCGTCATTTATGATTCGATTGGCGTAGTCACAAACAGCCCAGAATACAATTATCATTTAACCAATGCACGAAACTATATCGGGATGCGCAACTATGCTATTAAGGAACCTTACACTTTAAAATCAGGCGCAACACTTGACCCAATTGAAGGTGGGACTTCTTACGGACTATTAGGAATCCCAGGAGACTTCACTTCGCCGTCACGCTTCATTCGTGCGTTATACTATTCTGACAATCTCCAAGAATTTGATAGCTCTGAAGGGATTATGCAACTCTATCGCGCCTTTCAAACAGTGATGATTCCTCGGGGGATTGGCCATTTAGGTCAAAGTAATTCTCTGTCTGATTTCACACATTATTGGTCAGGATATGATGTGACTAATCTAACCATGTATGTCCAACCAGAAAGTACTACCTCATTTACAAAATACACTTTGGATCCAGCTTTAACAGAAGTTACTACTTTTGCTGTTTCTAACGAGCTACTACTAACAGATTTAAATCAATAAAAACACAAACAACGTCTCTGACCAGGTAATTGGTCAGAGACGTTGTTTCGTTCATTTTTCAGATAATGCGTTATACAACGGCGCTAATTCTTGAAGCGCCTGACAACTTTTTTCTTCAATCGTTTCAAGCTTTTCCGTCGCAAACCACAACTTACTGATCTGAAATGAGCGATTGCCTATCCGCTCTTCTAGAATTTTCCGTTGTTTTTCATCTGCTAAATAATCTTTTAAAGGCAAATGGTCCACTAGTTCATGCTCCTCCTGCGGCCAAATATAATAGCCTTCGCAGTCGATGGTTTGACTCCAAGCTTCTAAACGATTAAGCAATTGATTGTAAGCGACGACTGAGCCTGCCCGCTCCTCACTTTTGTAATGTTGAAACATCAAATATACTTGAAATTGCTTTTTATTTAATAACAATGCCAGACAAGCATTTTCCGCTTGACGTTGCTCACTGCGATACGCAGCCCAGAAATGACTGCGTAAATTCCAGCCGTTGGTCCAGCTTTCGATTTTCGGCTTAGTGATGCCGAGTTCAGCTGGTAAACCTTGAACGATTGCGAGGTTTAAGGCTTTCCACTTTTCCCAATGTTGCTTGTAGGTTTGCTTTAAGGCATCGATTTCTGCTGATGTTTGTTGCTCTTTGAGTTGTTTAAATGTAAAGATTTCTCGGTTGAATAGGTTGAAGTCTTGATGAGACAAATTCATGTGATTCTTCCTCCATCATCGTAATTCATCCTCCAACGGTACTAAATATTCATCTAACGTTTGACGCCAAGCACGTTTCATTTGTTGCGGGTATTTAAATGGTTTTGCTTCTGGGTGCGTCGCTTTATATGACTCGAAGTCTTTGCTGCTGATAATGTCCCCCATGTTTGGGATTGGGTTCATGCCAATCATATATTGAATGGCTGATGAATGAAGTTGATCTTCTGAAACAAACCATTCTTGCGCAAATTGTGCAATCACTTGATTTCTAGTTCCTGTGAAGTAGCGTCTTTTCAAAACAAATACATCTTCTTTTTGATCTACTTTTTCATTATCCATTGCATTTAAAATTTCCCGATACACTTCTTTAACACATTCCGTTTTATTCAATTTTTGCAAAGCCTTTTCAATTTCTTCACGAACGCCTTGGCTATTTGCAGAATAATTTCCTAATAATTGATCAATATAAGAAGAGTCAATATCGTACATTTTGGCATGATTATCGCTGTAAAATTCAATCTCCGAAAAATCATTCTCTGGTTTTGGCTCTACTTCTATTAAGGAGCCTTTGATTGTTTCGTATGTTCCTATCTGTTCTTCAATCAAATGGACTTGCTCAGCTAAAGCTGGTGATTTTTCCATTTCATCATTATATTCATCATAGGTCACTAATGCTTCATAGCTATTACTTAACGCTTGAAACGATTGAACATAATCAATTCGCACATCAATCGGCTGGTTCTCATCTATCTCTTCTGGATTAAATTCTTGCATTTTACGAAAGGCTTTTTTAAATCGTTGTTTTGATTCTTTATAGGTCGGATAAATTAATCCAGATTCTTCTTTTGCTTCTGAATAAAGACGAGTCGCATTTGCGACATTTTGTTCCATTGTGTGAGGTTTTCGGAAAGTAACCACTAAGCCTTTTGTTTTATCAGGATAGGTGCGATTAGTTCTTGAAAATGCTTGAATCAAATTGGCGTATTCTAAATTACGATCGACAAATAACGTTTGAATCGTAGGTGCATCAAAACCTGTTAACAGCCGATCAACCACAATAACCAAATCAACATGACGGCCAAATTCTTTAAACTCTGCTTTTTTACGAGCTAAGCGATTGTTGATGTCTCCGTTATAGCGCTCAATGTCTTGTAAGGTCCATGAAGTACCATAGTACGCATTATATTCGGCCATAATTTTTGCTAACTCGTCTTGCTGTGCGCTACTATTCTCAGCGTTTTCTTCTAATGAATAAGTAATGGCAATTCGAGGAAAATCAGGATCTTCCATCGTTCTCCCTTGACGAATCTGATGCTTAGGAAATTCTTCTTCTAACCAATTTTCTTTCGCTGTCATTCTTTTAATGGCATGATAATAACGTTTTGCCATATCAATTGAACTTGTTGTTAAAATTGCTGATTTTCGAGGGCGACCATTCCCAAAATCAAATTTAGTATAAGCATTATTTGGGCGGAACATTTTATGAATGACTTCTTGAATATGCTTATCATTTTCATAAATAGAACGATCCAACATTTTCTCTTTTTGAATGTTGTCCATTGCTTCTACTTCATTCGTTAACTCTTCTGGCGTGTATTCTGCATATTTGGTTTCGTTAGACAAAATCTGATAGATTTTGTTATAGAGCGACTCGCTATCAATCGTATCTTCATGTTCCACTTGAAAGCCCAAAACAGCTTTATCTTCTAACGCATTTTTGATTGTATACGTATGTAGAACTTCTCCATATTGGTCGTGTGTCGTTCTGGCTAGTTGTCCTTGCGCTTGCTTTTTATTTTCTTCAAAAATTGGTGTTCCTGTAAAGCCAAACCAAGTGGATCTAGGAAATACTTTTTTAACATCCATCATATTTTCCGCACTAACTGCTCGGTGGCATTCATCAACAATAAAAACAATATGTTGCCCCATTAATTTTTGAAAACGATTTGTGCCCTTCTGCTCTTCTTGTTTTCGTGCATATTTCAAAGCAGCATCCAGCTTTTGACGTGTTGTCACAATGACTACGTTAGAGTTCGCATCGGCCAACAATGTTTTACTCAATTCTTTGGCACTGCCTGTCCCGACAATCAGACTATTAGCTTTACCATCACCTGATGAAATCCCTGTGTTAAACTCCGAAGCAAATTTAGTAAACTCACTAGTTGTCTGATTATCTAAATCTTTTCGGTCCAAAAGCATAATCGTCCGATCAATCCCTGGTTTACGCGCTAATAATTTAGTAGAAACGAAACTGGTTAATGTTTTTCCAGAACCTGTAGCATGCCAAATATAGCCGGAGGTGTGCTTACTAGCGGCAACATATAAGGCTTCAATCGCATGAATTTGATAAGGATGTAAAACCATTAATACTTTGTTGTCTTGTTCTTCACTAACAATCGTATAATCAGCAATTAAGCGATGGGCATCTGGAATATTTAGCACTTGGCGACAGAACTCATAAAGATTTTCAACTTTTTTATTGTCTTTTGTTCGCCAACTAAACAAGAATTTTTTATGCATAAATTGTGGTAGCGCATTCGCAAAATAGCGAGTGGTTTGTTCGTTTGAAACAACAAATAATTGCAAAGTTGAAAAAATATTATTACGAAACATACCTTCCTCGGCATACTTTTTAATTTGATTAAATGCTTGAAATACACCATCTTTCGCTGTCACTTGTTTCAATTCGATTTGGACAATAGGCAACCCATTAATTAATAATGTCACATCAAACCGACTATCATGCTTTGCAGAGTTAGTATTCTTTTTTGCAATTTGATTCACGACTTCATAACTAGAAATCCCCCCACCAATATCACGATTCGAATATAAAATCAAGCTCATTGTTCCTAGAGAAGCATCTTCTCGTTCGATGGTAATTTTCGCAATACCATTTTCCCCTTTTAACCATTTGGCTGCTTCAAAAGGCGTGCGTGTTCGTTCTAATAATCCTGTTTTTATGCGTTCGAATTCTTGGTCTGTTAATGGATGTTCCCCAATTGCGGCTAAATTATTTTGAATGATTTTTTCACGTAAATTACGCCATAAATCTTGTTCCGATTTTAAATCTGCTCGATACGTCCACTGATTGCGATCTTCCCCAAGAATCGCAATTAACTTGTTTTCCACTGTTGCTTCATCGTTGACACTTAGCTTCATAACCTGACCCTCACATTGTTTTATTTAATTAAATTATATCATTTTGATAAATTTATAACTATATTTTGGTGAAAAAACTTATGATGACACATGGGAACATCGTAAGTTAGATGATTCTATTAAAGTGATGGATGGAGATAGAGGGGCTAACTATCCTCATGACACAGATTTTTTCAAGGATGGTGATACTCTATTTCTTGATACAGGTAATGTAACGAAAAATGGATTCAAATTTGATAGTGTTAAATATATAACGAATGAAAAAGATGAACAGTTACGCGCTGGGAAATTAGAAAAAAATGACTTTGTATTAACTTCTCGTGGGACACTTGGCAATGTTGGATTCTACGATGAAGTAGTCTACAACCTTCATCCGAAGATTAGAATAAATTCAGCAATGTTAATTTTGAGAAATACAGACGAACAATTATCTTATAGCTATTTGCACACTTTACTTAAAGGACAATTGATTTCAGATTTCATGAAAAAAAATCAAGTAGGTAGTGCTCAGCCTCATATTACTAAATCTGAATTTTTAAAATTAAACTTGAATGTTCCTTGTAATATAAATGAACAAAACAAGATTGGCAATTTCTTTAAAAGTTTAGACGTGACTATCACACTTCATCAGCGTAAGTTAGATCAGTTGAAAGAGTTGAAGAAAGTGTATCTACAAGTAATGTTTCCACAAAAAGATGAGACTGTTCCTCGAATGAGATTTGCTAACTTTACAGGAGAATGGGAACAGCGTGAGTTAGGAAGTATAGGTAATACTTTTACTGGATTGACTGGTAAAGCAAAGGAAGATTTTGGTCATGGCGATGCAAGATTTATTACTTATTTAAACGTATTCCAAAATGCAGTAACCAGTCTGGAACAACTAGATTCTATTGAAATTGATTTGAAACAAAATGAAGTAAGAAAAGGTGATGTTTTTTTTACGACATCATCAGAAACACCTGATGAAGTTGGTATGTCATCAGTATGGAAATATGATTGCGATAACATCTATTTGAACAGCTTTACTTTTGGTTATCGACCGATTATAGAGTTTGATTTGGATTATCTTGCTTCAATGTTACGCTCAAATGCTGTGCGTAAGAAGATTATATTCTTAGCTCAAGGTATTTCGAGATATAATATCTCGAAAACTAAGATGATGAATATCGAAGTCCCTATCCCAAGCTTAAGTGAACAAGCTAAAATAGGAGCATATCTTTCTAATATTGAAAAAACGATTGCTCTCCACCAAAATAAACTCAACCAACTAAAATCCCTAAAAAAATCCTACCTCCAAAATATGTTCATATAAAACTGAATATTTACACACTTTCCTACCTCCGAGATAATAAAAAAGATGATTCTTTCATCAACAATTATCGAGGAGGTTTTATTTTGGTTAAGAGAAAGAGAACAGAGCAGTTATTTCATGAGTATTTTAGTGAATGGGTGGAGCTATATAAGGTAGGGGCGATTCGGGATATTTCGTTGCAAAAATATTATATTGCGGAACAACGACTTGCTGAGTTGGCACCGGGTTTAAAAGTAAAACATTTGGATCGGCAACGGTATCAGCAGTTATTAAATGACTATGCGTTAACCCACGAACGGCAGACAACCATGGATTTTCATCATCAATTAAAAGGGGCAATTTTAGATGCAGTCGATGAAGGACTTATTTCAAAAAATCCAACGCGAAAAATTGTCATTAAAGGAAAAGCACCACGTCCTAAAAAATCAAAATTTTTAAATCAATTTGAAGTTCAAGCTCTTTTGAAAGAATTAGAGTTAGGTGAGCAGCTAAACTGGGATTGGTTTATTTTATTGGTAGTTAAAACGGGCCTACGCTTTTCCGAAGCATTGGCGCTAACGCCAAAAGATTTTGATTTTTCTAAGCAAAAAATAACCATTGAAAAAACATGGAATTATAAGAACCCTACTGGTTTTTTCCAATCAACAAAAAATGAATCTTCTAAACGCAAAGTACAAATTGACTGGCAAACAGCAATGCAATTTTCTCAATTGATAAGAAATATGCCACCAATGGAACCAATTTTTGTGAAAGGACGTGTCTTTAATTCTACGATTAATAGTCGCTTAAAAGTCTTATGTAAACGTGCGCAGATTCCAGTGATTACTGTCCATAGTTTACGCCACACGCATGCCTCGCTGTTATTATTTGCGGGTGTTTCAATTGCCAGCGTGGCAACTCGGTTAGGCCATTCTAGTATGACAACTACGCAAGAAACTTATCTGCATATTATTCAGGAACTAGAGAATCAAGATAATGATAAAATTATGCGCCATTTGGCGATGTTGATGTAGAAAGAGCACTCCAAATTTCGGAGTGCTTCTTTCGTTATAAGTTAAATAAAGATTTTGCATTTACACGATCATACAATTCGATTAACAATTCTTTATTGTCTTTCATTTGCGAATAAACAACTTTTAGCCAATCTTTTTGAAATTCATAATCATTAATAATATCTTGAACAAGCTGAGCTTTAAACGTAAAATAAGGCTGAGCCGTTCCATATTTTTCTGAAATCAAAGTGTGTAGTAAAGTATGTTCCAATAAATTACAATAAACTAAACGGTCAGGTAATTGTTCTTCCCATGGCGCAACTAGAGCATAATCTGTAGTTGATAAATTCGGATAGTTATCCTCTCCAACATGATGAATTTCCAATCCCTCCATTGACCGAGTAATTTTAGGATTTTTAGATTTACAAGTTGGAGTCCTGAAATAAGAACCTGGAACTGGACCATACTTATTATTTAAGTACGTGACAAGTTCAGAATAATTCATTTTCACAAGTTTTTGATATTCTTCTTGCAAGCTGTTTGCCAATGATAGTCATCCTTTCTTTTTCATAACAAGGATACTCCTTTAGATAGCATTGTGCAATATTGAACAATCGCTTGTATAAACAATCCCAGTTACTTCTACGTGTAGCAGTAACTGGGATTGAATTAGATGAACATGTTTTGGAGGTAAGATTTTTTAAGAGTTTTTAGTTGGTTGAGTTTACTTTGGTGTAGCGTGATGATCTCATCGAGCTGGTCACAGAACGTGCTAATTTTAATTTGTTCTTCTTTTAAAGGAACCATGATTGGAAAGTTTTGTAATGTTTTCTCATGAATACGCTTAGATCCTGTTCCAGTTGCTTCAACTTCTTTTGATTTCCAATAAGATTTTCTTGAGATAAAATAGAACAGATAATCTTTGTTAATATTAATAATATCAAATGAGGGTACATCACCAGAAGTAGCCTTTCCATGTAGTTCTTTTGGAATGATAGCCATGGACCCATTAAAGAAATTCTGCTTACCATATATAAATTGTCCTGAAAAACGCTTGTAGTAGACTGTGGATCCTAAAGAAAGTGTATCTCTACTTGCGCCAGAATAAACTCCACCTAGATTTAATTTTACTGTCATTAAATCCGAAGGGCTATCAATAGTTACTTTAACTTTAGGCGGTACAATTAAAAAAGCACCCAACTTACACAGTTCCCATTCTCCTTCAAAAGTAGCAAACCGTAACTTCGGCACTCGTTCATCTTTTACTGGAAACATTACTTGCAAATACGCTTTCTTCAACTCTTTCAACTGATCTAACTTACGCTGATGAAGGGCGGTGGTAGTATCAATCTTTTTTAAAAATAAGCCAATCTTTGATTGTTCTTTAAGAGGTTTAGGAATCATAATTTTTTTATTTAATAATTCATCTTTTGTAATCCCTTTGATAGATGTTCCTTGTACAGAATTTAACTCACTTTGTAATTTATTATATAAAGAATATACACCAAACCATTTGTCTACTTGTAAAACACTGATAGAAAGGAAATCTTGGCTAGTAGCATATTCATAAGGCATTAGGGCCAATTTACCGACACCTACTCGCGTAACGATAGCAATTGAATTTTTTGATATTTTTTTTGCAGACGATTGTTGAATAGCTTTTATGCTAATATACTTTTTAGCTTTAATGTCACAAACTTTATCTTCTTTTAAATCAGACGATTGAATCCAAGGCAAAGTTCCACTCCAAAATTCTTTAACAGATGTTTTTGGGGTCCCGCCTCCATATATTTCCCTCCCAAAATCACCAACCTTACACAGTTCCCAATCTTCCTGAAACCCGCGGAACCGGAGCCGAGGGACCTTTTTCATCTCGTCCCTCATCCTCCAAACACCTCTTTCGTTGCCTCAATCAGTGCTTGAGTTTCCTCCGTTACCACCAGGTCATCAAGCATAGCTAATAACTCAGCTTCTACTTTTTTTATTTCCTGGTTTGTGGATTTGATTTCATTATTTAATGCCACCAAATCCACAGGTGGTTCCTCCTCGAATGTATCCACGTAGCGTGGAATATTCAAGTTATAATCATTTTCAACAATTTCTTCAAAAGTCGCTACATGCGCATATTTTTCTACATCTTGACGTTCAATATAAGTTGAAACAATTTTGTCAATATGTTCGGTTGCTAATTTATTTTGGTTTTTCCCTTTTGTAAATTCTTTACTTGCATCAATAAATAAAACATCTCGATTGTCACGATTTTTCTTAAGAATAATAACCGTAGTCGGGATTGAGGTACCAAAAAATAAGTTAGCAGGCATGCCAATAACTGCGTAAATACTACCATCTTCTAATAATTTTTTACGAATAACTCCTTCGGCAGCACCACGGAAAAGAACCCCATGCGGCAAGACAATCGCCATAGTTCCTGAATCTTTTAAATGATAATAACCATGCAGTAAAAAGGCGAAATCTGCTTTCGATTTCGGTGCTAATTTGCCATAACGGTTAAAGCGTGAATCATCTAAAAATGAGGCATCCGCCGACCATTTTGCCGAGTATGGCGGATTCATAACTACAGAATCAAAGGTATATGGCTCATCTGTTGGCCAATCTTTATTGAGCGTATCTCCGTTCCGTAAGTTCATATCTTCTGCTTCCACACCATGCAAAATTAGGTTCATTTTTGCAAGATTGAAAGTAGTCGTATTCAGCTCTTGTCCATGATACTTGACACTTTTTGGATAATTCAAGTAGTTACGGACATTCAGCATTAACGAGCCCGAACCCATCGTTGGGTCAAAAACACTAAACAACTTTTTATCTTCCTGACCCAACGCTACAATCCGCGCCATCATATCCGAAACTTGATGCGGAGTGTAAAATTCCCCTGCTTTTTTTCCAGCTTCAGACGCAAATTGCGAGATCAGGAACTCGTAAGCATCGCCAATCACATCGCCTTCATGGGCAGTGACATCAATATCATTTAATTTTTTTAATACTTCCGTAATTGTTACATTTCGTTGTTGGTCATCGGAACCTAATTTTTTCGATTGTAAATCAACATCATCAAATAAGCCATTAAATTGTTTATAATTTGAAGATAAATAAACAAAGGCTTTTTTCAAGTCATCTAATTGGAAAACATTTTGTTTTGCTTGTTCTGCTAAACTGCTAAATAAATAATCTGGCTCAATATCATAACTTAATGTATCGACTAAGGTGTCAACTAAGTCTTGACGAGAGTCCTCATCTTCTAGCAATTCTTTATATAGCTCTGTTTGTTTTGTTGGCGTATCATATTCTTCTAGTGACTCATCTGCTAAAGTCACTACTGTTTGTAATAATTTATCAGATAAATATTTATAAAAGATTAATCCTAATAAGTAGTTCTTGTACTCAGACGCATCCATTTTACTTCTAAGATTGTCTGCAGCGCTGAATAACCGTTGATTTAATTCTGCTCCCACATTTATAACCTCCTATTTATTCAAGACAAATAAAAAAAGACTTACACAACCTTACAGTGTAAGTCTTTTTTGCTAGAAAAGCAATATCATCGACAAATTTTCACTACTCGAATCCCACAAACAACGCCACTTCCAGCGCCAACAAGTCCACTTCCTTATCAAAATCCAACAGCACTAGCTGTTCAATTTTCTCCAATCGTTGTAACAAAGTATTACGATGAATAAAGAGCTTTTTGGCTGTTTGAGACAAGTTTCGTTTTGATTGAAAATAGACATTCAGTGTATGGACAAAGTCGGTATGTTGCTGTTGATCACTTTTCTTCAATGGTTGAAGATATTTTTTTCTGAGGGTTGCTTGTCCTTCTTCTAAAAAATAACGTTGCAATGTCTGTCTAAGATGAAAATTCGCGTAGGAAGCAATCCTCATTTCAGGTTTTTCTACAATGAATTGACGTTGAAAGGCTAAAACGTCAATCGCTTGTTGATAAGATTCATGAATCTGGGTCAGACCTTGAATCTTAGGTCCTATTGTTAGGAAAAGTTCCACATCTTCTTGTACTTTCATTAACTGATTTATACTACTTTGTGCTAGGCGTTGCATCATTTTCAGATAATCGCCTTCTTTTTCAGGTGGATCTTCAACCAATAAGACAAAGGAACTGTCAATTTCAATACAAACAATTTTTTGTTTGTCCCCTAAGATAACTTGGTTTAGCTGGTTACCTAAAATAGACATTCTTTCTTGCCTTTGGCGTTCATTTAAGGTTAATGAAATTAGCAAAATCGCATAGGGCTTATCTATTGCCAAGCGATAATATTGTTGAAATTGTTGGAAGACAGCTTGGTCCCTCTTTTCATGCGCAATCAGCTTAAAAAATAATTCGTTTCGTTGTTGGTATTCTTCAAATTTCCGTGAGTATTCCAATTGCAATTGTAAAAGTAAGTAATGAGCTGTGATTTTAAAATGAGCCACGTCGACTGGTCGTAATGGGGCCAAGGTGTTCCAGACGAGTAAATAATATAAAATAACATTTTTCTTTTTAATTGGATAAATTTCAATTGGCACCACTTGGTTCTGGAGTTTCAACTGTAAATGAATCGGTTCTTGATAAAAGCGTAATAATGGATGACTTTGTTCCAGTAATTGTTTTTGGAACTCTGAGGTTTCTTGTCTATCTTCTAAAATGCTAGAAATACGAATTGGATTTTTAGGCAAGTCAAAAAAATTAACTCCTTCAAAGTGGTCATTCAATAACAAGACAGGATTTTGAATAGTTTCTGCTAGATCCTGCAGCAAATGAAAACTGCTACTTCCCGTTTCTAAGATTTGATAAATTTTATTATGCAATGCGGTTTCTTGCGCATTCATGTCAAATTGTTCTAACGTGACACGACTTTTCAACACGTCAGCAATTTGCGAAAAGGTGTAATTGTAAGGAATTGCTAAAATAGGTACATTCATTTCATTTGCTAGTTTGATTAAGTCTGGTGGAACTTCTTCAAAATAACGTTGGGTTTTAAATCCTAAGGCAGCACAATGGTGTTTGGCTAGTTCTTTCAAAAAATTTTTCTGTAATTTCCGATCATCTTTAAATATGTACCCTGTCGTTAACAGCAGCTCACCTGCTGTTAGCCAATCTAAAATATCAGGATTTTCTAAAATATTGACTTTTAAAATCGGTTGGTCCTGATTTTTATGTCCTGCCACTAAGGTAATGCCAGGTAATTCTTCTAACGTTAATAAATCACTCACTTTTAACATCATTTATCCTCCCAATGTACAAATTGTCCATTCAAACTTGTAAATCAATG
>SKEM01001221.1_pt1 | contig 12162 bp, 3 predicted proteins | sample 4826731 | NCBI WGS metagenome assembly SKEM01 (sample SAMN11008809, study PRJNA524170) | human gut metagenome | biome: Human fecal sample; material: Feces; isolation source: fecal sample from pouch patient p37 | host: Homo sapiens | place: Israel: Tel-Aviv | collected 2015-07-27
ATCCATAATTGTTTAAAAATGGTAAAAATAGCAATAAGCCAATGGTTTGTTATTATTTATAGCATTCTGTACCTTTTGATTCCGTATATAAATACCGTTATAAGGGTAATAAGTAAGAAAAATTATCAAAAATTACTAATAATTGCTATCTTTTTCTTTTATATCTGGCTAACATTTTATACGTCTACTACTTCAAACGATGCCGGATATGGAATAGTTAATTTTGTGTGCTTATACTTAATTGGGGCCTATATTAGGAAGTTTCAAACAGCAAAAATTGCAAAGTGGAAATCATTTTGTGTTTATGTGGTACTGTCAGGAATTACGATGGTTTTTAGTTTATATTTTGAAAATGCATGGAACTATAACTCAATTTTTGTGTTAGGTGGAGCAGTTGCTTTATTTGAATTCTTTACCTCACTAAATATTAAGTACAACCCACTAATTAATACATTAGCTTCATTTACTTTTTCAGTATATTTAATTAATATAAATGGATTGTTTAATAAGTATTTATGTCAAGTAATTTTTCATAGCAATGAATACTGGCAAAGTCCAATGATTGCCTTTAATGGTATTATTGCAATGATAGGAATATACGTTATATGCATCTGCTTAGAATTTTTACGCAGTATTCTGCTTGATAAGAAGATATTTAAGCCGTTAATTAAAATAGTTAAGGGTACTATTGAAGTTCAATGATAAAATTTATTTGTAAATAATAGAAGAAATTATGAATTATTTGCATACATGATACTAATTTGATAAATATTTTTTATTCATAAAAAGACAAACGTTTAACAATTTTGAAAACGTTTTAACGATTAACAATTTGTGGTATACTACTAATTGTTAATTCTTTTATTAGGAGGATCTTCATGGAACTCAAAAAACATTTTAAGCTGTATAAAAGTGGTAAGCAATGGGTTACAGCTGCCGTTGCTACTATTGCTTTTTCTGCGGGGGTATTAACCACAAGTGAAGTAGTTCATGCTGATACAAATACTGGTGATCAGCAAACTGAACAGGTTACCCAGCCAAGTAATTCTACAACTCAAGATGTAAAACCAGTTAGTACAGATGCATCATCTGATACAAAAATCGTATCAGATAACAAAGAAAATAATAACCAAGTAGGGAACACTAATGTATCTGGTCAAAATTCTAGTAAGGATACTAAGTCGATTCTTACCGGTACTAACTCAGTAACACAAAACTATGATCATAATGACAATGGCAATTATGGTTACATTGATTCAGCTAACCTTAATAATAACCAATTACAAGTGTCAGGTTGGTCAGCTACCAATCAAAATATAAATAAAGATAATCACTTTATTATTGCTTATGACAGTACTTCTCAGCAAGAATTAGGGCGGACAAAGGTAGAAACACCAGTCGCTCGTCCAGATGTAAAGGCTGTTCATAATGTATATAATGCAGAAAATTCAGGCTTTAATGTTAATGTATCATTGAACTTTGATAAGATGAATAATTATCGTGATGCAATTAAAATTATTAGTCGCTATAGTGGAGTTCCTGATGGTAATTCTGACTATGTGGATTTTGTATCTCAACCGATCATTTTTGACGAGAATAATTATGCTCATTTAGATGATTTTTCTGTCCAAAATGGTAAACTACACGTTTCTGGTTGGAATGCAACAAATAAGGCTATTCAAAATCCAAATCACTTCTTAATTCTTTTTGATCGTACTATTAATCGTGAAGTAGCACGTCAAAAAGTAACTGCCGGTATCAATCGTCCCGATGTTGAAAAAGCATATCCACAAGTAATTAATGCAAATATTTCTGGATTTGATGCTGCTTTTGATATAACGACTTTAAATCCAAACGATGAATATCAAATTTTAAGTCGTTATAGCAATGATAACAATGGAGAGGGGAGCTATGTTACATACTGGTTCAAGCCTCAACGCATTGCACCAGCTAATCAATTTAACAGTGGTCATTTAGATAGTTTTAATATCAGTAAGGCCGGAAAAGTTACTGTTAGTGGCTGGCAAGCAACTAATCTTTCAAATATTCAAAGTAATCGTTTTATAATCTTATTTGATAACACTGCTAACCATCAAATCGCTTCAACTAAGATAACAAATACTGCTCGTCCAGATGTTGAAAAAGTATACCCACAAGTATTAAATGCAACTAATTCTGGTTATGATGTAACTTTTGGTCTAACTCAAGATCAGATTGCACAACTTCTTCCAAACCATAGTTATAGTATTGTAAGTCGTTACTCTGCAGATGCTAATGGTAATGGAAACGATAAACAGCATACAGATTTCTGGTCAACACCAATTACATTAAATAAGACCGCTTCATATATTGACAGCATTTCCTTAAATGGCAATGAATTAAATGTAAGAGGCTGGATGGCTAGTGATGCAAGTGCAACACAAGCTAACCCATATTTAATTGTTCTTAATAACGGTAAAGGAGGTTACACGCCAGAAACTTACATTAGTTGCTCGTCCAGATGTAGCAAAAGTCTATCCTGATGTTTATAACAGTTTAGATAGTGGTTTCAATACGACAATTAAATTAACTGTTCCGCAATTGAATGAATTAACAGGTAATATGCAGGTCCTTCTTCGGTACTCTACAGCTGCAGATGGTAATCCAATTAATAACGGTGGATTTACTGACCAATATAGTAAGAATTATGCTACTAATGGCGGAAGTTTTGATTTCGTTAAAGTCGATAATAACCAAGTGGCCTTTTCTGGTTGGCATGTTAGTGATCAAGCTACCGACAAGCCATACCAATGGATTATTGTTTTAGCCAATGGTAAAGAAGTTGGACGTCAACTAATTTCTTCTACAACTAATGGTTTTGTCAGTTATAACCGTCCAGATGTATATAATGTAAATCCAGCTATTAGTAACAGTAGTACGTCTGGCTTCCAAGGAATTATGACGTTAAAAGATAATATCAAGAATGCTAATGTTCAATTAGTTCATCGTTTCAGTGACGATGGTCAAAATGGTGAAGGGAACCGCGTTGATTACTGGTCGGAGGTAATGCCAGTAACCAATACATTCCAAAAAGGCACCGATCAGCTCATGAGAAACTTGGTTGCAAAACCTAATAAGAATCAATTAAAAATTTACAATGGGAATACCTTAGTAAAAACATTAGGACCAGGTACTTGGGAAAATATGGCTTTCGCTCAAGATAGTAGCGCAATTAATAATATTGATGGTTACTTAAGTTATACTGATTGGTATCGTCCTTATGGCACAAGTCAAGATGGTAAAACATGGTACGAAACAACTGCAATGGATTGGCGTCCATTACTGATGTATATTTGGCCAAGTAAAGATGTTCAAGCACAATTTATTAAGTATTTTGTTAATAATGGTTATGGGAATGCTAATTATGGATTAACTAAAGATACTGTTGCTAACATCAATAAAGATACAAATACTACTGTTCTTGCTAATATGGCTCAAAACTTACGCTATGTAATTGAACAGAGTATTGCTGCTAATAAAGGCACAAGTAAACTAGCAAATGATATTAATAGTTTTGCTGCAACGGTTCCTGAATTATCTGCATCATCTGAATTATCATTGCAAAGCATACCGAACTATCGACCAGATGAAAATGGAACTGTTGATAGTGATCAAGTCATTTTTGTTAATAATAATTCAAAGGATCCCCGTAAAGGAAACACTAGTTATGCGGACAGCAACTATCGCTTAATGAACAGGACGATTAATAATCAGGCCGGAAATAATAATAGTGATAACAGTCCAGAACTCCTTGTTGGTAATGATATTGATAATTCAAACCCAGTAGTACAAGCTGAAAATCTTAACTGGGAATACTTCTTACTAAATTATGGTAAGTTAATGGGGTACAACCCAGATGGTAATTTTGATGGCTTCCGAGTTGATGCTGCTGATAATATTGATGCAGATGTCTTAGATCAGATGGGTCAACTAATGAATGATATGTATCACACAAAGGGAAATCCTCAAAATGCTAATGATCATCTAAGTTATAATGAGGGCTATCATTCTGGTGCTGCTCAAATGCTAAATGAAAAAGGAAATCCTCAATTATACATGGATTCAGGAGAATTCTATACCCTTGAGAATGTTCTTGGACGTGCAAATAACCGTGATAATATCGGTAATTTAATTACTAATAGTATTGTTAATCGGCAAAATGATACAACAGAGAATGAAGCTACGCCAAACTGGTCATTTGTAACTAACCATGATCAACGAAAGAATTTGATTAATAGATTAATTATTAAGGATCATTCTAACATTCCGGATATTATGGGTTCAGCTTACAAAGTCGAATATGCAAATCAAGCATGGCAAGAATTCTATGCTGATCAGGAAAAGACTAATAAGCAATATGCGCAGTATAATGTTCCGGCTCAGTATGCAATTCTTTTGAGCAATAAAGATACGGTTCCACAAGTTTACTATGGTGACCTTTATAATGAAACGGCTCAATATATGCAAGAGAAGTCAATTTACTATAATGCAATCACAACTCTTATGAAAGCTCGTAAACACTTTGTTAGTGGTGGTCAAACGATGACTAAACTTAACAATAATTTATTAGCTAGCGTTCGATATGGTAAGGGTGTTGTTGATGCTAATAGCAATGGCACTGATAAACTTAGCCGGACAAGTGGGATGGCTGTCTTAGTTGGTAATGATAGTAATATGGCTCAACAATCTGTTGCTATTAATATGGGACGTGCTCATGCTAACCAACAATATCGAAATCTAATTGATACTACCGAAAATGGTTTAACATATGATGCAGATAATAGTGAAAATCCAGCCATTTTGACAACTGATAGTAATGGTATCTTAAAAGTAACAGTTAAAGGATACAGTAACCCATACGTAAGTGGTTATCTTGGTGTCTGGGTTCCAGTAATTTCTGGTGATCAAGATGTTACTACTAATGCAAGTGATGTTGTTGCTAATAAAGAAAAGACTTTTGAATCTAATGCTGCTCTTGATTCTCATATGATCTATGAAGATTTCAGCTTGTTCCAACCAGAACCAACTAATGTCGAGAATCATGCTTACAATGTGATTGCTAAAAATGCTAATCTCTTCAATGATTTAGGCATTACTGATTTCTGGATGGCTCCTGCTTACACTTCATTTGGAATGAGTCGTTATAATGAAGGATACTCAGTGACGGATCGTTACAATTTAGGTACGACAGTTAATCCAACAAAATATGGTAGTGGAGAAGAGCTTGCAAATACAATTGCTGCATTGCATAAAGTAGGATTAAAAGTTCAAGAAGATATTGTTATGAATCAAATGATTGGTTTCTCTGGTCGAGAAGCAGTAACAGTTACTCGAACAAATAATCGTGGAATGCAGATTCATGTAAATGGTCAAACATATGCAAATCAAATTTATTTTGCATATACAACTGGTGGCGGAAATGGTCAAGAAACTTATGGTGGTAAATACCTTGCCGAATTACAAAAGAACTATCCTGACCTATTTACGACTAAGGCAATTTCGACAGGAGTTGCACCTGATCCAACCGTTCGTATTAATGAATGGTCTGCTAAATACGAAAATGGGACATCATTGCAAAATATTGGTATTGGTCTAGCTGTAAAATTAGCTAATGGTGATTATGCATATTTGAATAGTGGTGATAATAAAGCTTTCAACACTTTATTACCAACTGCAATTTCATTAAACTTTAACAACTAAAAATTATTTTAAATGGGGCTCAAATAATACATATTTTGGGCTTCTTTTTTTGTTTAAAACTGTAAATTTGAATTTTATTTGAAAAAATTTTGGCTAGAATTTGAAAATTCCCTTTGAAAAAATAAAACATCATAGTATTATAATACCGATAATCAAATTGTTTATTTTGATATGAAGGAGATTAAAATGGAAATAAAGAAACATTTTAAGTTGTACAAAAGCGGCAAACAATGGGTAACAGCAGCAGTGGCTACCGTTGCCGTTTCAACTGCGCTTCTTTACGGAGGAGTTGCGCATGCTGACCAACAAGTTCAGCAAGCTTCCACGACTCAAGACCAAACTTCTACCGTAAATAATGATACTGATAAAACAGTAGCTTTAGATACTAATACTGACCAGTCAGCTCAAACAACTGATAAAAAACAAGTAGTATCAAATACTAACCAAAGCAAAACTGATGACACTTCAACAGCTGATAAGAATTCTACTTCTACACCTGTTTCTGTTTTGCCATCTAATAATACTGAAAAACAAGCTAAAAATTATAATGAGCAAGACAAAGGAAACTATGGGAATATTGATACTGCTTACTTTAGCAATAATCAATTGCATGTTTCAGGATGGAATGCAACGAACGCATCTCAAGGAACAAACAGTCGACAAATCATTGTGCGTGATATCACAACCAATAATGAATTAGGTCGCACTGATGTAACAAACAATGTTGCACGCCCAGACGTTAAGAATGTTCATAATGTTTATAACGCTGATAATTCTGGATTTGATGTTAATGTCAATATTGACTTTAGCAAGATGAAAGATTATCGGGATTCAATTGAAATTGTTAGTCGATACAGTGGAAACGGTAAATCTGTTGACTGGTGGTCCCAACCGATCACTTTTGACAAAAACAACTATGCTTATCTTGATACATTTGAAGTGAAAAATGGCGAATTACATGCAACCGGATGGAATGCTACTAATAGTGCGATTAACTATAATCACCATTTTGTGATTTTGTTTGATCAAACGAATGGTAAAGAAGTAGCACGACAAGAAGTTCGTGAAGGTCAATCACGCCCAGATGTTGCTAAGGTATATCCACAAGTAGTTGGTGCTGCCAACTCAGGCTTTAATGTGACATTTAATATCAGTGATTTAGATTATACTCACCAGTACCAAGTTCTTAGTCGTTACAGCAATTCTGATAATGGCGAAGGTGATAACGTTACCTACTGGTTTAATCCACAATCCATTGCTCCTGCTAATCAAAGTAACCAGGGTTATCTAGACTCATTTGATATTAGTAAAAATGGTGAAGTAACAGTAACTGGATGGAACGCTACTGACTTGTCAGAATTACAAAACAACCATTATGTGATTCTATTTGATCAGACAGCAGGCAAACAAGTTGCATCTGCTAAAGCTGATTTAATTTCACGTCCAGATGTTGCTAAAGCTTATCCAACAGTAAAAACAGCTACAAATTCTGGCTTCAAGGTAACATTTAAGGTTAATAACTTACAACCGGGTCACCAATACAGCGTTGTAAGTCGTTTCTCTGCCGATGAAAATGGTAATGGTAATGATAAGCGCCATACAGATTACTGGTTTAGTCCAGTAATATTAAACCAGACTGCTTCAAACATTGATACTATTACAATGACATCTAATGGTTTACATATTGCAGGTTGGATGGCAAGTGATAACTCAATTAATGAAACAACTCCATACGCTATTATCCTCAATAATGGAAAAGAAGTTACTCGTCAAAAGATGAGCTTAACCGCCCGTCCAGATGTAGCAGCAGTATATCCTTCACTTTATAATAGTGCTGTTAGTGGTTTTGACACTACTATTAAATTGACTAATGATCAATATCAAGCGCTTAATGGCCAATTACAAGTATTGTTACGTTTTTCTAAAGCTGCTGATGGTAATCCAAGTGGTGATAATACTGTAACTGATCAATTTAGTAAAAATTATGCAACTACTGGTGGAAACTTTGACTATGTAAAAGTAAATGGTAATCAAGTTGAATTTAGTGGTTGGCACGCAACTAACCAATCAAATGATAAAGATTCACAATGGATTATTGTTTTAGTTAATGGTAAGGAAGTAAAGCGTCAATTAGTTAATGATACTAAAGAGGGAGCTGCTGGCTTCAACCGAAACGATGTCTACAAAGTAAATCCAGCTATTGAAAACAGTTCTATGTCTGGATTCCAAGGCATTATTACTTTACCTGTGACAGTTAAAAACGAAAATGTCCAACTTGTTCATCGGTTTAGTAACGATGTGAAGACTGGTGAAGGTAACTATGTTGATTTCTGGTCAGAGCTAATGCCTGTTAAGGATAGCTTCCAAAAGGGGAATGGCCCACTTAAGCAATTTGGCTTACAAACTATTAACGGTCAACAATATTATATTGACCCAACAACTGGTCAACCACGTAAGAATTTCTTATTACAAAGTGGAAATAATTGGATTTACTTTGATAGTGATACTGGTGTGGGTACTAATGCACTTGAATTACAATTTGCAAAGGGAACTGTTTCATCTAATGAACAATACCGTAACGGTAATGCAGCTTACAGTTATGATGACAAGAGTATCGAAAATGTAAATGGTTACTTAACAGCAGATACATGGTACCGTCCAAAAAAGATCTTAAAGGATGGAACTACCTGGACTGACTCAAAAGAAACAGATATGCGACCAATCTTGATGGTATGGTGGCCTAATACTCTTACCCAAGCATACTACCTTAATTACATGAAACAACATGGTAATTTATTACCATCTGCTTTACCATTCTTTAATGCGGATGCTGATCCTGCAGAATTAAATCATTATTCCAAAATTGTGCAACAAAATATTGAAAAACGAATTAGTGAAACCGGAAATACTGATTGGTTACGTACTTTAATGCACGATTTTGTTACTAACAATCCGATGTGGAATAAGGATAGTGAAAATGTTAACTTTAGTGGTATTCAATTCCAAGGCGGATTCTTAAAGTATGAAAACTCAGATTTAACGCCTTATGCTAACTCTGATTATCGCTTACTTGGTCGGATGCCAATCAATATTAAGGATCAAACATATCGGGGACAAGAATTCCTACTTGCTAACGATATTGATAACTCTAATCCTGTTGTTCAAGCAGAACAATTAAACTGGTTATACTATCTCTTGAACTTTGGAACGATCACAGCTAATAATGATCAAGCTAATTTTGATTCTGTACGGGTAGATGCACCGGATAATATTGATGCCGATCTTATGAATATCGCTCAGGACTACTTTAATGCTGCATATGGTATGGACTCAGATGCTGTCTCAAATAAGCATATTAATATTCTTGAAGACTGGAATCATGCTGATCCGGAATACTTTAATAAGATCGGAAATCCACAATTGACAATGGATGATACTATTAAGAATTCCCTGAATCATGGGCTTTCAGATGCAACTAATCGTTGGGGATTAGATGCAATTGTTCATCAGTCATTAGCTGATCGTGAAAATAATTCCACGGAAAATGTTGTAATTCCTAATTACAGTTTCGTTCGGGCTCACGATAATAATTCTCAAGATCAAATTCAAAATGCTATTCGTGATGTAACAGGCAAAGATTACCATACTTTCACTTTTGAAGATGAGCAAAAGGGTATTGATGCGTACATTCAAGATCAAAATTCAACAGTGAAGAAATATAACCTTTATAATATTCCGGCTTCATACGCAATTCTTTTAACTAACAAGGATACAATTCCACGTGTATACTATGGTGACTTGTATACTGATGGTGGCCAATACATGGAACATCAAACACGTTACTATGATACTTTAACGAACCTGCTTAAATCACGAGTTAAGTATGTTGCCGGTGGCCAATCAATGCAAACAATGAGCGTTGGCGGCAATAATAACATTTTAACTAGTGTTCGTTATGGTAAAGGTGCGATGACAGCTACTGATACTGGTACTGATGAAACCAGAACACAAGGTATTGGGGTTGTTGTAAGTAATACGCCAAATCTAAAGCTAGGTGCTAACGATAAAGTAGTTCTTCATATGGGAGCTGCGCACAAGAACCAACAATATCGGGCAGCCGTGTTGACGACAACTGATGGAGTCATTAATTATACTTCTGATCAAGGGGCACCGGTTGCAATGACTGACGAGAACGGTGATCTATACTTATCTAGTCATAACCTAGTTGTTAATGGTAAAGAAGAAGCAGATACAGCTGTTCAAGGTTATGCTAACCCTGATGTTTCAGGATATCTTGCTGTATGGGTACCAGTTGGAGCAAGTGATAACCAAGATGCTCGAACTGCTCCATCTACTGAAAAGAATAGTGGTAACTCTGCATACAGAACAAATGCTGCTTTTGATTCAAATGTTATTTTTGAAGCCTTTTCTAACTTTGTCTATACACCAACAAAGGAAAGTGAACGTGCTAATGTTCGAATTGCCCAAAATGCTGATTTCTTTGCTTCATTAGGTTTTACTTCTTTCGAGATGGCGCCACAATATAATTCAAGTAAAGATCGCACATTCCTAGATTCAACAATTGATAACGGATATGCGTTTACTGATCGTTATGATCTTGGAATGAGTGAGCCTAATAAGTACGGAACAGATGAAGATCTACGTAATGCCATTCAAGCGCTCCATAAAGCTGGCTTACAAGTAATGGCGGATTGGGTTCCTGACCAAATCTATAACCTTCCTGGAAAAGAAGTTGCTACAGTCACTCGAGTAGATGATCGTGGTAATGTATGGAAAGATGCTATCATTAATAATGGTCTGTATGTTGTTAACACTGTTGGTGGTGGTGAATACCAGAAGAAGTATGGTGGAGCATTCCTCGATAAGTTACAAAAACTTTATCCTGAAATTTTCACAAAGAAACAATTTTCAACTGGGGTTGCCATGGATCCTTCACAAAAGATAACTGAATGGTCAGCAAAATACTTTAATGGAACAAACATTCTCCATCGTGGTTCTGGTTATGTACTAAAAGCTGATGGTGGTCAATACTACAACTTAGGTACTACTACAAAGCAATTCTTGCCAATTCAATTAACTGGTGAAAAGAAGCAAGGGAATGAAGGCTTTGTTAAGGGTAATGATGGAAATTACTACTTCTATGACTTAGCAGGTAATATTGTTAAGAATACCTTTATTGAAGATAGTGTTGGCAACTGGTACTTCTTTGACCAAGATGGTAAGATGGTTGAAAATAAACATTTTGTTGATGTTGATTCTTATGGTGAAAAAGGTACTTACTTCTTCTTGAAGAATGGTGTATCATTCCGTGGAGGATTAGTACAAACTGATAATGGTACCTATTACTTTGATAATTATGGAAAGATGGTACGTAATCAAACTGTTAATGCAGGTACTATGATTTATACCTTAGATGAAAACGGTAAGCTTATAAAGACTAGCTACAATCCAGATGCTGAACGTCCAACTTCAACAGATGTTGGTAAGATGGTTGACCAAAATAAACTATAATTAGCTGATTTCCGTTTCTTAGAATCGAAAGATTTAATAACTGGGGTTAAAACGGCCCTACAAAATCTGATATTGATATAGAGATATTATTTCCTATATCAATATCAGATTTTTGCTTTTTATAAAATTGATTGTGACTAATAAGAATCCGGAAGATAACGTTGTTGTTATATCAGTGGATTTAAGCAACATGAATTAATTGAAGATGACGGCAATGATTAAAAGTCGGTCTGATGATTATTGATGTATTACTAGTATTTGGTTTTTATCATTTATATTTTTACTGTTATTGGTGTCATATATTCCACAATAACAGTAAAGGTATATATGCTAGTTTATTTTTTAAGTAATTATAATATTCCCTAAATTTCAAGAATAAGTTAGCCACTGGACTCAAATAAATAATACTGACCAATTGATTATTGGTTGATGGAGCTGTGATATCTCTTGGTAGAAGGCCTTACGATAGATATCCATTGACGAATGTCCATTAAACATAGCTCGTGGATAGTGATTCATCCAATCATTAGTCGCTATGATCTGAGCACTACTATAGTTATTTATAGCTTCACCTTTGGTAATCTCCTTGCGGAGAAACCGGTTATTGATCTCATTGGATCCACGTTCCCAAGGGGAATACGGATCAGCATAGAAAACATGATCGTGAACTTGTGTTAACTCACTAAATTCTGAACCGTTGTCAGAGGTGATTGTCTTAAAGATGCGATAGTAAGCATCTGAGCCCATTTTCTGGCGCAAATTTATAAAGAACTGATTTACTGCATGCGCAGTTTTACCAGCAATTTTACTCGTGATATTAACTCGTGAAAGGCGATCAGTCATTACTAGTACAACACTGTCATTACCGTTTTTCTGTCCCTGAACTGTATC
>SKEM01001223.1_pt1 | contig 12150 bp, 14 predicted proteins | sample 4826731 | NCBI WGS metagenome assembly SKEM01 (sample SAMN11008809, study PRJNA524170) | human gut metagenome | biome: Human fecal sample; material: Feces; isolation source: fecal sample from pouch patient p37 | host: Homo sapiens | place: Israel: Tel-Aviv | collected 2015-07-27
AAGAATACGGCTTTTATCAAGGGACAGAACATCGTACCATTAAATACCTGAATAATTTGATTGAACAAGACCATCGTCCAGTAAAGAGACGCAATAAATTCTATCGAAGTTTACGCACTGCCTCTACCACGATTAAAGGCATGGAAGCCATCCGAGGATTATATAAGAAAACCCGAAAAGAAGGCACTCTCTTCGGGTTTTCGGTCTGTACTGAAATCAAGGTATTATTGGGAATCCCAGCTTAAATCATAGATACCGTAAGGGATTTTATTCTTTATTTAAAACTTTGCAACAGAACCCTTTTTATTTTCTAAAGGCTATCATTATAAATTGTGAACGACTTGTTTTAAAATAAGACTACAGTGAATAGAAAGTAGGAATTTTCATGTCATATCTTTTGTATGTTCTTGGTGCAGCGATTATTATTGTGACGCTGATTGATATTATTTGGACCACTTTATGGGTAGATGGGGGAGCGGGGTGGATAACGGACCGATTAACTACAGGCATCTGGCGTAGAATTTTAAAATCAGGTAAGGAGAACCTGATGAATATTTCTGGTCCTTTAATTCTCACGGTTACATTATTTACCTGGTTCTTTCTCCTCTGGTTTGGCGCAACGGTCTTTTTCGCTGGCGATTTAGGTGCCATTGTTCATTCTTCTTCTAGTCAATCCATTACTTGGTATCAATTACCGTATTACAGCGGCTTTGTGGTGTTCACATTAGGGATCGGCGACTTTACACCTCAAACCACTTTTTTTCAAATAACTACCGCTTTATTTTCCGGAATAGGCATGTTGATGCTCACTCTTGGGGCCTCTTATATCCTTTCTATTGTCAGTGCAGTGGTTGAAAAAATGACACTTGCACGTAATATTATGGGAATTGGAGAAAGCAGTGTAGATTTTTTGCAAACGATATGGAACGGGAAAAATTTTAATCAGCTGGATGACGTTTTAGCTGACTTAAATTCACAAATTACTCAATATACAATACAAATTCAAGCTTTTCCTTTGCTTAAATACTACCACAGTGAGGATATTGAAAAAGCAACCACGGTAGCGATAGCAGTACTCTATGACTCTGTACTGGTTCTCAGATATGGGATAAAAACTGAAAGATTAGTGAATACGACACTAGTTGATGCAACAGTAAAAAGTATTAATAATTTTATAGATACTTCTAGCGATAGTTATGGCAATCTTTTTGAAGATTATGATAAAAATCCGCCAAAACTTGAACTATCCAGTTTAGAACAGACAAGGATCCCTTTAAATCGTCAAGAAGACTATGAAAAAAATATGGAAGAATACGAAGACAAACGACATCAGCTACAAAAAATCATTATGATTGATCACCATGACTGGCCAAATCAGTAAAAAATAAAAGAGTGCTCATTTGTCTGCTTTACAGCAAAGCAGAGAAGAGCACTCTTTTTTTATGTGACGAATTTACAATTTAAGTGCAACAACAATAATAAAATAAAAAAAAGATCCATAGTTTTCCTATAAAATAGATGTACCAACCAACTATTAGAAGGAGAAAGCTATGAATCCATACACACATCTTACCATGAATGAGCGAGAAACAATATTCCTAATGTATGAACAAGGCGAAACTATTGGGCATATATCCGAGACCCTGGGCCGTTCTAAATCGACTATCTCAAGAGAATTACATCGTAATTCAAACAAGGATGGCAGTTATTCACCGTCAACTGCTCATGGAAAGTATAAACGTAGAAAACAACTATGTGGCAGACATCGCACGCTAGATAAAGACTCTATTTTCCAGTTGGTCAAACGACTATTTCTCAACGAACAATGGTCTCCAGAACAAATTTCTGGACGTTTGAACCTTGAAAATTCCAAAAATAAAATCAGTTATAATACTATCTATCGTGCAATTTATCGTGGCGACTTCGATGAGCCTGGTTTATCAACCGGTAATCGAGGTGCTATCCGTAAATTAAGACAGACCTCATCGTCGCAAAGAGGGCAAAAATCCCTTTAAGAGATTTTTGCCCTCTTTGCGACGATGAGGCCTTTGTTTTTCGTTCTTGTTTTTTGTTTGATTAACTAGAAGATATTAAAAGACTGCGTTTTGATTTATTTTTTTAGGGTAAAGGAGAGAGTAGCCCGAAAATTTTTAGTTAGCTTGGACTGAACGAAGTGAGGGAAAGGCTACTAAAACGTCGATGGGCAGTGGGAGCGAAGCACACACTTACCTTTTGAACTTTTATTTTATATAGGACATTAAAGTATACCCTGTTGGTCTTTTTGTGCGTTCATGATATACTTGGATTTCTAAAAGGTCAACAGAGTTGAGCAACAGAATTTTAAAAATGATTCAAATTTTTGAATTTTAAGGAGTTTTTTCTATGGCTAAAATTGGATATGCTCGAGTAAGCAGTATTGATCAAAATTTAGATCGGCAGTTAGAATTGTTATCAAAGTGTGATAAAATTTTTACTGATAAGGCAAGCGGGAAAGATACCAATCGTGAAGGATTTCAAAAAATGATGGAATTCATACGTGAAGGTGATATTGTCGTTGTGACAGAATTAAAACGTCTTGGACGAAATAATAAAGAGCTAACAGAAACGATGAATTTGATTCAGCTGAAGAAAGCGACTCTGGAAGTTTTGAATTTACCAGCGTTAACAGGGATAACTGATGATAATTTGCGTCGATTACTTAATAACTTAATTATTGAACTGTACAAGTACCAGGCGGAAGAAGAACGTCGATATATTCGTGAAACGCAACAACAGGGAATTGCACTTGCTAAAGCAAAAGGAAAATACAAAGGAGGCAAACCAAAGTACAGTGAAAATGATCCACGCCTTCAGTTAGCATTCAAATTATTTTTAGAGGGATGTACAGATAAAGAAGTCGAGCAGCAGACAGGGATTAACAGAAGGACTTTTAGAAGATATCGTACGAAATATGGTATTAAACGTGAATTCCGAAAGAGAGAATGAGACGAAAATAGTGAATATGATAAAAAGAAGAGTGTATATTTTAAAGATGGAAAGGAACCAAAGATATGAATTTTAAAGAAGAAGTTATCCCAATTTATAAAAGTATTTCTTTGGAAGTATTTAATGCAGTTCCAAAGGATAGTAACGAAGTAGATGTTCACGATTTGGTAATAAAATCACTATACGTGGATTTAGTAGATAAAGTTGAAACAATAAATTATTTATATAAAGTTGGAGTAACTGATAATATTGGCATGATTTTTCGTTCGTTCTTAGAAGTTTATATGTATTTAAGCTTTATTCTGGAAAAAAATACTATAAACAGAGGGAGAGCGTGTTTTTATTGGCAAAAATATGTTGCCGTAAAAAATTTAAGAAAAACATTTGAGCATTTAGATGCCTCGCAAAAAGAAAAATACAAAAATGAGATAAATGATACATTACAAAAGAATAATAACCCTTCTTACAAGGACTTAGATTCTTATGATTTATATATAAAAGATAAAATAAATAATTGTTTTACAAACAAAATGAAGTTAAAGGACAGGAGAAACTGGTTTAATGAGGATGGAAAACATCAGGATATTAGAAGGCTTTTTGAGTATATGGGTAAAGTATCAGAATATGATCATTTTTATTCTCGCTATTCGGCGTCCTCTCATGGTCTAAGCGTTTTAGGACAACTCAGCGTTTCTCCTCAAATGTTCGCTATTATTTCATTTGACGACAAAAGTATAATACTTCCTGTGTTAAATGGGTACATCTTTGACATTACTAATGAAGTAATTACGTACTATCAATTAAATGAAGAATTAACTTTATATGTTCAAAAAATTAAAAATATTGTTAAAAATAGCTAATCAAATATATGGTATAGTAAAAGAGCTATCGAAGAAAGTCGAAGCAAAAGAAACAATTATTGAAAAAATCAATAATTATCCACTTTCTAAGAGCTAAAAATTAAAGTTGAAAGATAGGGTGAATTGTGAATGAGTTGGGATGAGTCAGTAGAGACAAAAACTATCGAAGGAATTGGTATTGCTAAGATTATAACTAGAACCGATGACTGAGATAGATTAGAGCGTTCAGTATCATTAGACAGTGACAGCTACCATATTGAACAGAAATACGTTGGTCGCCATCCTCTAACGACAGTAGCATTCTATGCAGTACCTAATGGTAAGACAATCAATCATTCTCTCGATCTTCCTGAAATTAAAGAACAAAGTTTCCAAGAGGAATTGTGTTACAAGTATCCTAAGAAGTCACTAATTGAATTTTTAAGGTTACTCAATGGTAAGCGAGCAAAATTCGAATATCCGATAAAAAGAAGAAACAAATTGAAATCTATTGCAACAGATTATTATAATCGCTACAAAAAAATAGATAGATTAGATTGTTCTAAAAAAGTACAAGAAGCTATAGAAATATTTGACAATTATCAATACAATTATTTAAAATTTTATGAGTTGAAAGAAGAAGCACAAAGAATAAAGTATAAACTTGATTCAAAAGTTTTAGCAATGAGTACAGCAATCTATTAATAAACAAATAAAAAGTCTGTTTTTTAGTAGTTCATCATGAAAATTATAAACCCGAACAACCTTGAATAAGGAAGTTTGGGTTTTTTTGTAGTGAATCAAGCAGCTTTCGTCTGTATGTAGTTGATATATGAAGATTCTAACGCATTTAAAATCTAATAAGTAGCTAGTTATCCGTTTAAACTGCTTGTAGCAATAATTTGATTCTTTTTTTGTTTATTTAAACATTCCTTCTTTACAATATCGAACATACGTTTGTATAATGTAAAAAGAAGGAGTGTTATTCATGCTTGATTATTCGAAAGAACCAGTAAATGATTATTTTCTAATCGACATGAAGTCTTTTTATGCGAGTGTCGAGTGTATAGAAAGAAATTTAGATCCATTAACAACAGAACTTGTTGTTATGAGTCGAGCTGATAATACTGGTTCAGGATTGATATTAGCTTCTTCTCCTGAAGCAAAAAAGCGGTATGGTATTACAAATGTGAGTAGACCACGTGACTTACCACAACCATTTCCTAAAACACTACACGTTGTTCCACCACGTATGAACCTATATATCAAGCGAAATATGCAGGTAAACAATATTTTCAGAAGATATGTGGCTGATGAAGATCTACTGATTTACTCGATCGATGAATCAATCTTAAAAGTGACCCGATCACTGAATCTTTTTACGACTGAAGGAACACGAAGTCAGCGAAGGAAGAAGCTCGCTCAAATGATCCAGGAACATATTAAAGAAGAGCTAGGATTGATTGCTACAGTAGGTATCGGAGATAATCCCTTATTAGCTAAACTTGCCTTAGACAATGAAGCCAAATATAATGATGGTTTCATTGCCGAATGGACGTATCAAAATGTTCCTGATAAAGTATGGAATATTTCTGAAATGACGGACTTTTGGGGTATTGGATCTCGAATGAAAAAAAGACTCAACCAAATGGGTATCATGAGTATTAAAGACTTAGCTAATTGGAATCCATACACTATTAAGAGCCGTTTAGGTGTGATTGGCTTACAGCTGTACTTCCATGCAAATGGGATTGACCGAACAGATATAGCAATTCCACCAGAACCAACGAAAGAGAAATCTTATGGCAATTCACAAGTGTTACCACGAGATTATACAAGAAGAAATGAAATCGAGCTGGTGGTAAAAGAAATGGCGGAACAAGTAGCAATACGCATTAGGCAGCATAATTGTAAAACAGGATGTGTCCATTTAAGCATTGGTACGTCGATCTTAGAGACTAGACCAGGATTTTCACACCAGATGAAGATACCTATCACAGATAATACAAAGGAATTGCAGAATTATTGTCTTTTCTTGTTTGATAAGTATTATGAAGGACAAGAAGTAAGGCACGTTGGAATAACCTATAGCAAGCTTGTGTACACCGATTCGCTTCAGCTGGATTTATTTAGTGATCCGCAAAAACAAATCGATGAAGAAAACCTGGATAAGATTATTGATAAGATCAGACAAAAATATGGTTTTACAGCGATTGTGCATGCTTCTTCTATGCTAGAAGGCGCTCGTAGTATTACTAGAAGTACATTGGTTGGTGGCCATGCAGGAGGCAATGGGGGGCTTAAAAATGATTGATTATAACGATCGTGGACGGTTGAAATGGGCAGGATTCTATTTGTCCGATCACACGGAAGAGATCGATGCGGACAATGAGCAACGTGCAAATCATAATTTGGCAAAAGAACAAATGACGACTGAAGAGATTGCGGAAGTACTGAACGCTGCAGTCATAAAAAATAGATCAGTATGTATTCAAAAAGAAGAACGAAACGCTGAAGGATACTATCCAGACGATATTATCGGTAAGATTTTGGGAAGTGATGAGCTGGGGATCTATGTTGGAAAAGACAAAATTCACTACGACGAAATACGTCATATCGAATTTTACCAGGAACATAAATGGAGTCACTTAGAATGAACATAATTCAGCAATATGAGCTAAAGTATATAACGTTTGAGCAGTTATCAGAAGAAATATGGGGATATGGACAACGCTTAATAAACGAGGTTGGGATTGAACGATTCTGTTTTTATATAGAGGCTTCCGCAGGTTATCACAACTATAAATATTATGTTACTTTTATCTAACTTAACAGTAATAGTTACTGAAAAAATAATAATGGTGCAGTGTCCTGTGTTCCATAGATTATGTGTAGAAGAAAATTAATAAATAACTATATAAGTGAAACCTATAAATTAAATATTTAGAATAAAAGAAAGTAATATAATATATTACTTTCTTTTATTATTGCCTTATTAGATTTTTTAACTATTTATAATAGTAACATAATATATTATATTACTATTATATTACTATCTTAAATAACGATTAATTGTTTATTTTTCTTCGATGTTATCAAAATTCAAAGGGTATTTGCTGTAGCTTTTTAAGTGATCGTTCACTTCTTCTTCAGTAGCTAGACCTAGTTGATATAAGTGTTGCCAAATTGCATTTTCCATAAAATCAGATATAAACCCTTTAGTGCCTGGTATTTTTTTTGAATGTTTTTGATCTTTATAAATAAGACTTTCTACTCGTTTTAGAGTCTCTTTGTCATATTTAAAGGTACGTGCAATTAATTCTGAACCACTTGCCTTATTTTTTTTATTGAGTCCAAATCTATCCACTTCTTTGCTTGGTGAGACAGTGGTAATATCTTCTTCTTTTTGTTCCGCAGTGTCTATTTCTAGGTCAACTTCACTAGGGATACTGTCAATCGTATCAGCAGGAGTATCTAATTCTTCAAGTTCTTCGTCGAAGAAAGAGTCAAAATTTCCAGTTGGCTTTCTTTTATTTATTCTAGGCATTATTCATCACCGTCACTTTCGATATAAAGTTGTTGAGGGATTTCTAATACCTCACCTGTTTTAGATAAAAGTCCAATACTATTCATTTCATTTAATAGTTTGTAAAAATGCTGTGCAAATTTGTTATCAGGTGAACTCATGGTTATAGGCATACCATTTCGAACTAATTTATCTGCAAAAGTGATTGATCGTGGAAGCTCTGAATCAAAGTAATGGTAATTGTTTCTATTTGTATATTTCATCATAGCATTGATCATTTTTGCATGTAAGTTTGTGTTGTATACCTTATTGGCTAACACTCCACCGATACGTAGGTTTGGATTATATTTTTCCTTTAAAGTGTTCACACGAGAAATTAGATGTGTGACTCCATCGACTCCATTTAAATCAGGTTCATAAGGAACGATAACAACGTCAGCAATTGAAAGTACTGAAGAGGTTACTTGTTTCAATTCAGGAGGGGTATCAAAAATAATGTAATCATATTTGTCCATTACTTTATCGAATTTTCCGTCAAGAGCATTAAAGTAGTTCGCACTAGGATCAATTAAGTTGTTCATTTTTTTCTTTAGTCCTGCGACTGACATGATTTCAGATAAATTGTTTTTAAACTTCTTTAATAGAGCAACAAACCACTCTAAGATAGTGTCTCTAAATTGTTCCATTTTATCAAATTCTAAATAGTTATTGTCCGAGTTAGCTGGTAGAACATCGATGTGATCATCATAGGTATGAACAATTGCTTCTTCAACAGTTGCATTGTCCATGAATACGTCATAGATAGTGTTTTGATCTTTACCTACTTTAACACGAAAAGATTTAGTGGTGTTTCCTTGTGCGTCTGTATCTACTAAAAGAATTCTTGCTTCAGGAAAACTCCTACGAATAGTTCCTGCTAAATTAATTGTAATTAATGTTTTACCAACTCCACCTTTGTTTGCTGCAACTGTTAAAACTACGGCCATTTTATGTTCCCCCTATAGTAATATAATAAAAATATAATAGTAATATAATTAGTAATATTTAAAGTAATATATTGGTAATATTTAGAATGTGAGCTAAAAACTCATGATGTAGGTGATAGTAATATTTTATATTACTATCTTATGGTATCATTTATAGTTGTTAAAATCAACAATAAAATCATTGGATAAAGTTTTTTATTTTTAATGTATTACTAATAGTAATAGTAATATAATAGTAACATAATATATTATATTACTATTATATTACTTTATAGGTGCTGATTTATCGGGTTTTGTGGATAGGATTGCTAAAAAGTATTTGTGTATTTCGTTGTTTGATGATATGATTATTTAAAATATAGTTGTCATAAGTAACAACAAAAGGAGATAAGGATGAAAAAAGGAACAAAGGCCTTCAGAAACGAATATGATCGATTTGTCTTAAAATTTTTAATCGAGAATTATTATATAAGCAGAATTGATTTGTCAAAAGCTATTGGCTTAGCACCAAGTTATGTAAGAGAATTTTCGAACGGTTCGCGTAATTTTGGAAATGAAGCATTGGAAAAGTTAGAATCAACTGTTTTCAGTCTATACAGTCCATTATTGGACAATCATTCTTTTGAATTAGAGCAGGTGACTCGACTTATTGAATCAATTAATTCTGATGAAGAATTAGAACTATTTAGACTTAAAGGAGCAAATGCATTAGAAGTCTAAATAATTTACTATTTACAAATTATTATCGTTAGTGGTAACCTTAAAACATAAAAAATACATAAAAAAAGAGACGGAAATAACTGATTTGGGGAAATCAATTATTTCTGAATCACATGATCAGGACTCATGTGTTCGCGCTCGTCTCAAGAATATGTAAGTAGCTACCAACTACTTATATTAAAAGTTGATCGGAATACCTTTTCCGATTGACTATATTCTATCAAAAAATGACGAGCAACTCAACAGAAGAACGTTTATTTAGTGTACTTAAATTAAATATTCTTAAACACTGAAGAGAGAACACATACTATGGCTGAGATTAATGCTAATTGTGTTCTCTTTTTGTTTGGGAAAGGACGTTACAATCGATGTTGAGCGAAATTTATTCAGCTATTCTTAAAAACGGCTTACGTACATACAAATATCGAAACAGCACCATGAAGCCTGCAGGTCATATCGATTCCAGCAGGAGTGGTGCTATCTTTGCGTACCGCAGTAAGCAATTAATGAATGTTGGGCGTGGTATGGTCATTACTTCTGAAGAAGCTATTTTAGAGAATGAAAAGAAACTAACACATTGGACACCTAATACCTATCGCTATGGGACTTATGCGGACGAATATCGAACAGTGGTTAAAGGCCATTCTGAGAAAAACTTAAGCCAGATCAATACATTTGTAGTTGATATCGATTCAAAAGAGAATCATCAAGGCGAAATTATTTTAGCCTGCTTGGATCAAGTGGGCTACATGCCAACGTTAATTTTAGAATCAGAACATGGTTATCAAGTCTATTTTGTATTAAAGACACCAGGTTATGTCACAAAGAAAAGCAATTTTAAAGTGATCGATGTAGCTAAAAAAATTTCCAAAACGATTCGTCTACAGTTGGCTGAAAAATTATCTGGAGTGGATCTAGGATGTAACCATTTCGGAATTGCTCGATTCCCACAAGAAAATAATGTTGTTTTTCAAGAATTGAACTATCAGTATTCTTTTGCTGATTGGATTAAATGGTCGATGAAGCATGAATCAGATCAAAAAACAAAAGAAGATCGAGAACGAAAACTAATTGTCTTTCCTGAGAAAAAAGAAATTCGTCAAGTAGATGAACCGTGGTTCGATATGTTACTTCATAAAGCAAACATTATCGGCGGAGAAGGACGTCTTGGTCGAAATAACGTGATTTTCACACTCTCTTTAGCTTATTACTCTTCAGGCTATGCACTGGATACCTGCGAATACAATATGTTCGCATTCAATGAACGGTTACAAGAACCGCTAACTGAAGCAGAATTAGTAAAAATTGTACACAGTGCTTATTCTGGTAACTATCAGGCAGCAAGTAGAGAATTTATTATTGAATTGTGCCAGCAATGGGTTTCACCAACCCTAAAAAATAATGACCTGTTCATTCAACGACGTGGCTGGTGGAAATTTAAAAAACCACGAGATCAAAGAAAATATAGTCATAAAAATGAATGGAAAGAAGATTTATTGGCTTATCTAAGCGAAAAAAGTCTTGCTAGTGAGCCTTATTTGAGCCTGTCAAAAAAAGAGTTGGCTTCAGAACTAACGATGCCTAAGCGAACACTTGATAAGATCTTAAACGAGTTACGAGAGGAGAATAAAGTCTTCTACAAAGTAACGCGAGGAAGAAATGGTGGAATGATCATTGCTTCAGTCAAAACGTTGTTCACGAGGGTTATTCAACTAAGTAAAGAAATGAGACTAGCTTATTCGACAAGGATCACAGAGGTGTTTGGACTAAATGGGAGCTTAGTAGAAAAGACATTTAGACAATTATCAGATCCCTTGACGCCTTTTAAAGAAGTGACTCTTTTTGAAGTAGATACGGGTTAAAAAATAAAAGGTGCAAATTGCCTTATACAATATATCTATGATACTTCTGTAGGTGTTGCTGCCTTTGCCTAGCTACGTGTAGGTGGTATACTTATCACTGCGTATGCAGTTTTGTCTAGCTAGGAGGACTTACTATGTTGATAAAAAATTATGTCTATTCACATCCAGTTAATGTGTTTATCATTGGTCGTTTGGGATTATCTGTAGAATTGTTTTGTGAACTTTATGGTTTTAAGCAGGGGACGTTGTCTTCTTGGGTTACTAGGGAAAAAACAGTTGCTACTTTGCCTATTGAGTTTCTTCATGCGTTGTCATTAGCTTGTGGGGAGACTATGGATCAGGTATATGATTGTTTGTGTGTGTTAGAGCAAGAATATATTGAGTTTAAAAAGGCTAATAAACCAAAGAAAAGGAAAAAGTATATTCAGAAATAGTTTTTATTTACTTAATGTTGAGGAAGCTATTCCTGTTAAGTTTGAGAAAAAATAAAAAGCAGCGTTTGAAGACTTACTAACAGTTCGAACGGAAAAATAGCTAGAGTAGTTTATATAAAATGCTTATGTTACTAAAAAAAGACGGTCAATATCAAATTAAAATTTTTTTATAATTCTAATTTGATTACAAATATTACAAAGTAATAGTTGTTGTTTCGGAATTTCAAGATTAAAAGTTTATGATAAAAATCACAAACGTAGGTTTTAAAGTCATAATCGTTAGATATTTTAGTTATTTTTCATTCAAAAAATTAGGGAACTAGTGTTTGCATATGAGTTTTTTTGAGTTATAATAATTCATGAAGAGAGGTAATTCACTTATTTCCCCAAGCTGAAAAGCCTGATATTACTTCTTTTCAGGCAGTGCTGCTAATATTCATTTACATTTTTTTGTATAATTTTAGTTGTTTTAAATTTAATTGTCTGCTATGCTTGTGATGAATTGATTTTCGTTCTGCACTTTTGGACGATAAAATTGGACAATTGAAAATACAAAAAAAAAGAAAGGCCCTGTGAGACTCGGAAGGCTGGTAACCTTCGTCGACGTCCACAGGTGGCATTAAGACAACCTTTAATCCCTTAATGCGTTTACCTTTCAGTGTTACGGTATTACCCGTAACGGATTTAGTATAACAGATATTCAAAAGTGATACCACTTTTTTTGGCTGTGTTAAGGTTAAAAATACGTGATATTACGATGAATCTATGCCTAAGCATAATGTTATAAAAATGTCCGTG
>SKEM01001224.1_pt1 | contig 12148 bp, 17 predicted proteins | sample 4826731 | NCBI WGS metagenome assembly SKEM01 (sample SAMN11008809, study PRJNA524170) | human gut metagenome | biome: Human fecal sample; material: Feces; isolation source: fecal sample from pouch patient p37 | host: Homo sapiens | place: Israel: Tel-Aviv | collected 2015-07-27
TTTGATAAAAATCCTGAATCTGGTTGGCGAGTTGATTTGGTTGTGGAAGATGGAAAGATTAATTTAAAGACGATGTCACTTGGGCAAAACTTAAGCATAGGTCAAGAAATTTTCGAGTGATTAAATTGATAGATTGATTCGAAGTGTGGTTATTTTTGGCAGTCTATCATAGTTTGGAGAAGAAGAGATGAAGAGACAACTGGAATTATTTTTGATTATTCTGTTACCGATCCTAGGAATTGTTTTTCTAGGAGGAAAAATCATGACACTGACCAAAAGACCGGAGCAGAAGATAACAACCACTTCTTCAAAGAAAGTCATTCAAAAATCAGAAGAAGAGATAAAAAAAGAACAAGTAGCCTATTTGAAAAAACATGAACAAGAAATCGTCGATTTTGTAAAGGCTCAAAATCCGAAAGTTGAATCCGTTCAGATTGATTGGGATCAAACTCAGATGAGTGATGGTGGTCTTACAACTCCCGAATATTATATGAATGTTTTTGGGCGCATTAATCATATCGAGAACTCAGGATGGGGAGTGGATATTCCAATTAATGATGATCAATCAATTAACATGCGAGAAATGTTTATGCTTCATGAACCTACGATTGACGGAAAGCCTATTTCCTAAGTAAGTACAATACATTTTGAAAACGAACTGGTTTAGAGAAAGATAGCACATGATAAAACAAACGGCGTTTAAATTAATCACTACATTAGCTCTCCTTGCAAGTATAGGAGGATGTACCATAAAATCAAAAGAGCAAACGAAACAAGCACCCATTGTAACCCCTTCGACAACCAAGGAAGATAAAGAAGCGACGAAGCAAAAACAAATCACCTACCTGAAAGAACATGAACAAGAAATCGTGGATTTTGTAAAGTCAAAAAATTCTAAAATAGCATCCATTCAGGTTAATTGGAGTGATATTCGATGGGGCGAAGCAGGCAACGGAACTCCTCAAGGAGGTGGCGAAATCATCGAGTTGTATGGTGGTTTTAATCATATTGAAAATTCTGGTTGGAATGTCACGATTGAGATTGTTAATGAAATGCCTGATCTAAAAACTATGATGTTAAGCAATGGTTTTGGTGTTGGAGGAGAAGTATTTGAGTAATTTGGATAAGGAAAAGCTATGAAATTACAAACAAGACAAATCATGGTAACAGTTGTTGCCATTGCTGGATTTTTAAGCCTTGGAGGCTGTCTTGGAAATCCAAAAAAACAGACGAAACCAATAAATCACATCGCTTCTTCATCAACTAAAGAAGACAAAGAAGCCATTAAACAAAAACAGCTCGCCTATCTGAAAGAACACGAGCAAGAAATGACAGCCTATGTTAAAGCTCATAATGCTAACATTACGCAGGTGTCTTATGACTGGGACAGCATTAAAACAGTTGTAGGAGGTAATGGAACACCTCAGGGAGGTGACGAAATACTATTAGTTTATGGTTATGCCAATGGAAGTGATCTAACAAATTTTAGCTTGAATTTTACGTTAGACGAAAATAAGATGCCTAAAATAGATTCAATTGGTTCTGATAGTTTGTATCGGGTAGAAAAGAAATGATCCGTCCGTTAGACAATGAGAGATGCAATAGAGGAATCACTTTTAAACGAAATAAAATTATGAGAAAACAAATAAACAATCTGATGATCGCACTTGCTTTCGTTTCAACACTTGGATGTCTAGTAGGATGTGTGAAGCAGGAACGTGAAAAGAGCAGACAAGCGCAAACTGGGACCTCTTCAACCAAAAAAGAAGACAAAGAAACCATTAAACAAAAGCAGCTAACCTATTTGAAAGAACACGAGCAAGAAATCGTCGATTTTGTGAAAGCCCAAAATCCGAAAGTTGAATCCGTTCAAATATATTGGGATGAAACTGAGTGGGGCGTGGCAGGAAATGGAACACCTCAAGGTGGTGACGAAATGATTCTCATTTTTGGTGGATTTGATAAAAATCCTGAATCTAGTTGGCGAGTTGATGTAGTCGTGGAAGATGGAAAGATTAATTTAAAGACGATGTCTCTGGGACAAAACTTAAGCATAGATTAAGAAATTTTCGAGTGACTCAGTTGATAGATCAATTAAAAGTGTTTAGATTGGAGAGAATTGAATGAAGAGACAAATGGAACTATTTTTGATTATTTTGTTACCGATCCTAGGACTGGTTTTTCTTGGAGGAAAAATCATGACCCTGACCAAAAGACCCGAACAGAAGATAACGGCCTCGTCTTCAAAGAAAGTCGTACAAAAACCAGAAGGAGACATAAAAAAAGAACAACTGGACTACCTAAAAGAACACGAACAGAAGGTTATTGATTTAGTCAAAGCACAAAATTCAAAAGTCGAATCCGTTCAGATTGATTGGGAGCATACACAATGGAGTGATGGTGGGCTTACAACTCCTGAATATTATATGAATGTTTATGGAGGTATAAATAATATTGAAGAATCGAGTTGGGGAGTAGATATCCCAATTAATGAGGACAATACATTAAATTTAGATGAGATGTATCTAGGATCCGACATTAGAATAGGGGGGAGATTATTTGAGTAATTGGAACTTAAAATGATAGGAAAAAAACGTGCTATGTGTAAGTAATAGACCAATAGTCTAAATTGTCACTTGCATCATAGCTTTTTAATTTAAAGATTTGATGATTAAAAGTAAAGAAATCATTAACTCATGTTTTAAAAAGCTCTATGTAGTGTGATAGCTTGTTTTTCAAACTATAAATGCTATCATAACCGGAATAACATTTATCCAGTTTCCAATTTTAGAGAATAATCTGTACAGAATGGTAGGGGGACTTATGAAAAGTCGAAAAATCATGATGATAGTTGCTTCAATTGTAGCGCTCCTAAGTATAGGAGGATGTACCGTGAAGCATATAGATGATACAAAACAAGGAAAAACGATTGCTGCTTCATCTACGAAAGACCTAAAGGAAGATGAAGAAACTATAAAGAAAAAACAACTGAACTATCTAAAAGAACACGAACAGAAGGTTATTGATTTAGTCAAAGCACAAAATTCAAAAGTTGAATCCGTTCAGATTGATTGGGATCAGACACAATGGAGTGATGGTGGGCTTACAACTCCCGAATATTATATAAATGTTTATGGAGGTATAAATCATATTGAAGAATCGGGTTGGAGAGTAGATATCCCAATTAATGATGACAATACATTGAATCTAGATGAGATGTATATAGGATCCGACATTAGAATAGGGGGTAGATTATTTGAGTAATTGGCATTTAAAAAGTTTTGATAATCTATATGCTTCACTAGCAGAATCAGCTTACAGAGATAGACCCAACATGTTTCCATATGAATGATTAGATCAAATCCAGGAAGAACGTTCAAAACTCAAATGGGAGTATGACAATGAGATAGATGCTTTCTATAAAAATCAGAAAAAGCTGGCATCGAAAGCCAAAAAAAATCAGTAAGGTTGTCCTTACTGATTTTTTAGTTGGATCCAGATGTGGCTGTATCTGCGCCACTGTCTGTTGCTGTGGAACCTTGGTCTTGTGCGGCAGATGAACTGGTTTCTGTAGCAGATGAGCTATCGGTTTCTTTTTGTGAACTTGTTTCTGTATTGCTTGAATTGGTTTGTGTATTGGTGTTAGCATCTGTATTGGTAGCGCTTGAGTCAGAGCCCTTATCATGAACTACGACGACACTGGTGCTACTAGATGGTTTGTCTTCTGTTTTTTGATTGTCTTTATTGAGCAGGCTCATAATGGTAAAGGAAGTGACGATAATCCCTAAGAGACTGGCAATCGTAGCTACAACGGTTTGAAATAGTGATAGACCTTGTTTGACTTTCTCACCGCGAGATGGTCTTGAATCTACTTTTTCCTCAGGTTTTTGATTCTTGTTACTTCTTGAATATTGTGACATGTTCGTTCTCTTTCTATCATGAATTTTTTTTAACACTTTCCTATTATAAGTCATTTTCTGAAAAATGTCTAAAAAGAACTGAATTTTATAGAGTGATTTTGCCACATCTCTCTTTATCAAATCCTTGTCCCAAGCGGTTAGAAATGATAAAATAGAAGTTACGTAAAAAGAAAGTGATGGATGCGTAGGACATGATCTATTTTGACAATTCAGCAACGACTAAACCCTATCCAGAAGCCCTTGCGACTTATACAGAAGTAGCGACTCGGATCTGGGGCAACCCTTCTAGTTTGCACAATCTAGGTAGTCAAGCTACTCGTATTTTGGAAGCTTCTCGGAAACAAATTGCGGAGCTAATTGGCAAGAAAGCTGAGGAAATTTACTTCACGTCTGGTGGGACAGAAGGAGACAACTGGATCCTCAAGGGTGTCGCATTTGAGAAAGCTCCTTATGGCAAGCATATCATTGTCTCTGACATCGAGCATCCTGCTATCAAGGAATCAGCTGCTTGGTTAAAGACGCAGGGATTCGAAGTGGATTACGCTCCAGTGGATGCGCGTGGCTTTGTCAAGGTGGATGCCTTGGCTAATCTTCTCCGTCCGGATACGACCTTGGTCTCTATCATGGCCGTCAACAATGAGATTGGCTCCATCCAGCCCATCCATGACATCGCGGCTCTTCTGGAAGATCGCCCAACGGTTAGTTTCCATGTCGATGCGGTTCAAGCTTTGGCAAAGGTAGCAACAGAAGTTTATCTACCAGAGCGCGTGGACTTTGCGACCTTCTCTAGTCACAAATTCCATGGACTTCGCGGAGTCGGCTTTGTCTACATCAAAGAAGGCAAAAAGATCACCCCTCTCTTAACCGGAGGTGGTCAAGAAAAAGAAATGCGCTCGACAACTGAGAATGTGGCAGGCATCGCAGCAACCGCAAAAGCCCTACGCTTAGCTATGGAAAACCAAGAAGCTTTTGCCAGCAAGACCCAGCAGATGAAAGAAGTGATCCGCAAAGAATTGGCCAACTATCCAGATGTCACTGTCTTTTCTGGTGAGGATCACTTTGCGCCTCACATCTTGACTTTCGGGATCAAGGGAGTTCGTGGAGAAGTAGTGGTCCATGCCTTTGAAGAGTTTGATATTTACATCTCAACAACCAGTGCCTGCTCGTCCAAAGCTGGTAAGCCAGCTGGAACCTTGATTGCCATGGGAGTGGATAAGAGTATTGCACAGACAGCTGTTCGCTTGAGTCTCGATCTTGAAAATGACATGAGCCAAGTCGAGCAATTCTTGACCAAGTTCAAACTGATTTACGAGCAAACACGAAAAGTACGTTAATTTTAGAAGGAAATCAACATGACCTTAACCTATTCAGAAATTATGATTCGCTATGGAGAGCTTTCTACTAAAGGAAAGAACCGTATGCGTTTTATCAATAAACTTCGCAATAATATCCAAGATGTTTTATCTATCTATCCAGCTGTCAAAGTGACAGCCGACCGCGATCGGGCGCATGCTTATCTGCATGGGACGGATTATGAGCCAGTAGCAGAATCCCTCAAGCAGGTTTTTGGAATCCAAAATTTTTCACCTGTTTACAAGATTGAAAAATCAGTACCAGCCTTAAAAGCGGCAGTACAAGAGATTATGAAGGAGATTTACAAGGAAGGCTTGACCTTTAAAATCTCAAGTAAACGCAGTGACCATACCTTTGAACTCGATAGTCGCGAGCTCAACCAAACCTTGGGAGGTGCGGTCTTTGAAGCGATCCCAACCATCCAAGCTCAGATGAAAAAACCAGATATCAACTTGCAAGTTGAAATTCGAGAAGAAGCAGCCTACATCTCTTATGAAACCATTAAAGGAGCAGGTGGCCTTCCTGTTGGTACGTCTGGTAAGGGCATGCTCATGCTTTCTGGTGGGATCGACTCTCCAGTAGCTGGCTACCTAGCCTTAAAGCGGGGTGTGGACATTGAGGCAGTACACTTTGCTAGCCCACCTTATACTAGCCCAGGTGCGCTGAAAAAAGCCCATGACTTAACACGGAAGTTGACTAAGTTTGGGGGCAATATCCAATTTATCGAGGTGCCCTTCACAGAGATCCAAGAGGAAATCAAGGCAAAAGCACCAGAAGCTTACCTCATGACCCTGACCCGACGCTTTATGATGCGCATTACAGACCGCATTCGCGAGGTTCGTGGTGGTTTGGTCATCATCAATGGAGAAAGCCTCGGTCAGGTAGCTAGTCAAACACTGGAGAGCATGCAAGCCATCAATGCGGTGACCAATACGCCAGTTATCCGTCCGGTGGTGACCATGGACAAATTGGAAATTATCGATATTGCCCAAGCGATTGATACTTTTGAAATCTCTATCCAGCCCTTTGAAGACTGTTGTACGATTTTCGCGCCTGACCGTCCGAAGACCAATCCCAAACTCAAAAATGCGGAGAAGTATGAGCAACGCATGGATGTGGAAGCTTTGGTTGAGCGTGCGGTAGCTGGCATCATGGTAACGGAGATCACACCAAAAGCAGAAAAAGATGAGGTCGATGACCTGATTGAGGACCTTTTATAATAGAGACTGGGATTTTCCAGCCTCTTTTTAAAAAGAACTAGAAGGAGAGAAAATGAAAAAAATTATCGTGTTAATAACGAGTTTGCTTCTGTTGACAGGCTGTGTCAAAGTATCTTTTACGAGCTCAAATAAAGAATCAAAATCTAGCCAAACCTCAAGCAGTAAGAAAGAAGCCCTCACATTTGTTAGAGCTGACCAGTACAAAGATCAGGACAATGAGATTTTAGAACTTGCTGAAAAGTTTATCAAAGACAATCCGACGCTTGGGGATGCCGGAAAATTATTTGTCTTTTTCCCAGGTTATACCTTTGGAAATGAGGAAAACCGCTTCGCCTTGTTCTTTATTGTGAATCGTACCACCACAACCATCGATCGTGATGGATCCTTTGTCCTGAATTTGGAATATGATGGAGAGCCACTTTTTAAAGATGTCACAGTTGACTATGAAGTGAGCGAATCGGGTGTGTTAAAACCCAATACTGCTGCAGCGATTCCGATAAAAATTACCAATGAACAAGAAGAAAAGATGAAGAGCATGAACGATTCGTCTAAAGCAAAAATGAGCTTCAATGACTTTAAATTTAAGGATAAGTAGATGAAGAAGTCGGACTGACAAGCGATCTTAACATAAAAGATACAAAATAATCCATTTTATAAAAGAAATTCGTTTTCAAAACGCAAAAATACTTGTCTTTGTCTGATAGAAGTGATATACTAAGAGAGTTGACTATGCACATGCCTGTGCAACCGCTCGAACATCGTCGCTCATTTCCATGAGAGTAAGTGGTTCGTCCCACGATGCTAGGCGAGTCTTCACAAAAATACGGGGAAACCCAAAAATACATAGGAGGTGCATAATGAGCACATACGCAATCATTAAAACTGGCGGAAAACAAGTTAAAGTTGAAGTTGGTCAAGCAATCTACGTTGAAAAATTGAACGTTGAAGCTGGTCAAGAAGTTACATTTAACGAAGTTGTTCTTGTTGGTGGTGAAAACACTGTTGTCGGAACTCCACTTGTTTCAGGAGCTACTGTTGTTGGAACTGTTGAAAAACAAGGAAAACAAAAGAAAGTTGTTACTTACAAGTACAAACCTAAAAAAGGTAGCCACCGTAAACAAGGTCACCGTCAACCTTACACTAAAGTTGTCATCAACGCTATCAACGCTTAATTTTAGGAGAACACATGATACAAGCAGTCTTTGAACGAGCCGAAGATGGCGAGCTGAGGAGTGCAGAAATCACTGGGCACGCTGGAAGCGGTGAATACGGCTTTGATGTCGTGTGTGCATCGGTTTCGACTCTAGCCATTAACTTTGTCAACTCTGTTGAGAAATTTGCAGGCTACGAACCGGATCTAGAATTAAACGAAGAAGAAGGTGGCTTCCTTCGGGTGACGATCCCGACAGATATTCCACCACATCAAAGAGAAATGACCCAACTATTCTTTGAATCATTTTTCTTAGGGATGGCAAACTTATCGGAGAACTCATCGGAGTTCGTCCAAACAAGAGTTATCACAGAAAACTAACATGGAGGAAAACAATTATGTTGAAATTGAATCTTGCTAACTTGCAACTTTTCGCCCACAAAAAAGGTGGAGGTTCTACATCAAACGGACGTGATTCACAAGCAAAACGTCTTGGAGCTAAAGCAGCTGATGGACAAACTGTAACAGGTGGATCTATCCTTTACCGTCAACGCGGTACTCACATCTACCCAGGTGTGAACGTTGGACGTGGTGGAGACGATACTTTGTTCGCAAAAGTTGAAGGCGTAGTACGCTTCGAACGTAAAGGTCGCGATAAAAAACAAGTTTCTGTTTACCCAATCGCAAAATAAAAAGGTTTCCTTAACCTTTTTATCCCGAGCCTTGAAATATTAAGGTGAGGAAGCTAGAAATAGCATAAATCAAAGCTTTCCGGATTAACGGAAGGCTTTTTTTCTTTTATTTATTTAAAAATATCATGTTTACTCTTGTTAATATAATGTTTGAATTTGTGTTTTTTGAAAAAAGTAGTATAATAGAGACAAATATAGTAGGAATGGAAGTAGTACCATGAAAGATAGCAGACATGTTGAAATTCTTCAGGAACTGGATCGAAAAAGTGTGGTATCGGTCAAAGAGCTTAAGGAACTCTTTGGGGTGACAGACATGACCATTCGTCGCGATCTGATCGATCTTGAAAAACAAGGTCTTTTAGTTCGTGTACATGGTGGGGCCCACAAAAAAGTCAAAGATAGCTTATTAGAAGCTTCTCACAGTGAAAAAAATCTGATCAATATTGATGAGAAACGAAGCATTGCCAAAAAATGTGCAGACTTGATCGAAAATGGGGATACCGTCTTTATTGGCTCTGGTACAACAACAGACTTTATCGGAGATTATTTGGAAGGGAAAGAAATTAGCATCGTCACCAATTCCCTACCGATTTTTGAGAAGCTCAAGGATTTCCCAAATTATGACCTGATCTTAGTTGGTGGTCGTTACCGGGTGAAGACGCAAACTTTTGTCGGTCAATTTGCTAATAAACTCTTGAAAGAAATCAAGGTTTCTAAAGCCTTTATCGGGGTCAATGGAATCGATGGCCATAGTGTCTCTACAGCTAATGAAGAAGAAGGAAATGGCAATGCCATTATTCTGAACAATGCAATAGAGAAATATGTGGTAGCCGATAACAGCAAGTTTGATAGTTATTCCTTCTACAGTTTCTATCGTGTGGAAGATCTGAATGCCATTATTACCGATGATAGCATTCCAAAGAAAATCAAAGACAAATACGCCTTGTATACGAAAATCATTTAAGATCAAGAGGCTGGGACAAAAGTCCTAGCCTCTTGATTATTTTTGGATTGTCGAGCAAGACGCAGTGGTTGAGTGGGCTCTACTACGCTGATTTCATCAGCTTTTACAGCCCTACTCAACTGTGCGGAGGTGGGACGACGAAATCGAATTCTAACGAATTACCGATTTCTGTCCCACTCTCTTTTTACTTTTTTAATAATGTTAGAAAATGACGGTTAGGAAGCGCTTTAAAGAGAAATGTAAACAAAAATGAACAAAATAAGACAAAAAATGATTGACAATCAATCAATATAGTGATATACTCTAACCATAAAATAAATAGTTAGATAAGGAGGTGGCAACAATGGGATTAAATCAACTCTTTAACAAAGATCTTGTGTTTTGCCTACATGCCAAGGATCAAACAGATCTCTTTGAGCAGGTAGCAAGCTTATTGGAAGAGCGACAGATTGTGACACCAACCTATCGTTCCGCTTTGATTGAGCGTGAAAAGTCTTTCCCGACTGGATTAGACATGGAATTTCTTGGTAAGGACTTACCAAATGTGGCGATTCCGCACACAGACATTGTCCATAATCTCACTGAGAATGTGGTTGTGGTTCGTTTGGATCAACCGGTAACCTTCCATAATATGATTGCTCCAGATAAGGAAGTTCAAGTTTCACTTTTATTCTTCATTATCAACAATTCAAGCTCTAGCCAAACGAATATTTTGGCCCAGCTGATGGATTTCTTTACATCCAATGGAAATCTCGAAGCTCTATCAAAATTAGATAGTGAAGATAAGCTTTATCAATACATTACGGAAACTATTTCCTAAAACATTCGTAAATATTTATAATGGAGGACATCCAAATGATTAAAATTTTAGCTGCCTGTGGGGCAGGTGTTAACTCTAGCCACCAAATTAAGAATGCGTTGGAAGAAGAGTTGTCAAACCGTGGTTATGATGTGCGTTGTGACGCTGTCATGGTCAAAGATGTCAATGAAGATTTGATTTCAGGTTATGATATCTTTACTCCAATTGCTGCAACTGATTTGGGATTCGATCCTGGTATTCCAGTGGTAGAAGCAGGACCAATTTTATTCCGTATTCCAGCGATGAGTGCGCCAGTCTTTGATAACATCGAAGCTGCCATTAAAGAACATGGATTAAGTTAATATTTTTTTAAAACAGTTTGTAAGCGTTATCCAATGATAAAATTGGGAACGATGAAAACCTAATATAACAAATTATAAATCGGGAGGATTTATTATGAATGGCATTATTCAATTTGCCAATACGTTTTTCAAACCCATCCTAGACATGGGTGCTCCGATCATCATGTTGATCGTCTTGACTTTATTGGCTCTCTTGTTTGGAGTGAAATTCTCTAAAGCCCTTGAAGGTGGTATTAAACTTGCCATCGCCCTTACTGGTATCGGTGCTATCATCGGTATGTTGAATGGAGCTTTCTCAGCGTCTCTTGCAAAATTCGTTGAGAACACTGGTATTCAATTGAATATCACTGACGTTGGTTGGGCACCTCTTGCTACCATTACTTGGGGGTCTGCCTGGACACTTTACTTCTTGTTGATTATGTTGATCGTCAACGTTATCATGCTTGCGATCAAGAAAACTGATACACTTGACGTCGATATCTTCGATATCTGGCACTTGTCTATCACTGGTCTGTTGATCAAATGGTATGCAGACAACAACGGTGTCAGCCAAGGAGTTTCACTTTTCGTTGCAACTCTTGCAGTTGTCCTTGTAGGGATTATGAAAATCATCAACTCTGACTTGATGAAACCAACATTTGATGATCTTTTGAATGCACCAAGTTCATCACCTATGACTTCAACTCACATGAACTACATGATGAACCCAATCATCATGGTCTTGGATAAAATCTTTGACAAATTCTTCCCAGGTCTTGATAAATACGACTTCGACGCTGCTAAATTGAACAAGAAGATCGGTTTCTGGGGATCTAAATTCTTTATCGGTTTCCTTCTTGGTATCGTCATCGGTATCATGGGTACTCCACATCCAGTTGCTGGTGTCGCAGATGCTGACAAATGGGAATTGGTTATTAAAGGTTGGTTGAGCCTTGGTTTGACTGCCGGTGTCTGCTTGGAATTGTTCTCATTGATCGGTTCTTGGTTCATCGCAGCGGTAGAACCATTGTCACAAGGTATTACAAACGTTGCTACTAAACGTTTGGAAGGACGTAAGTTTAACATCGGTCTTGACTGGCCATTCATCGCTGGTCGTGCTGAAATCTGGGCTTGTGCAAACGTACTTGCACCAATCATGTTGATCGAAGCAGTGCTTCTTTCTAAAGTCGGAAATGGTATCTTGCCACTTGCAGGTATCATTGCTATGGGTGTTACCCCAGCTCTCTTGGTTGTAACTCGTGGTAAATTGCTCCGTATGATTATTTTCGGAACACTCTTGTTGCCACTCTTCCTTCTTTCAGGTACACTTATCGCACCATTTGCAACAGAACTTGCTAAAGGTGTAGGTGCCTTCCCAGAAGGTGTGAGCCAAACTCAATTGATTACTCACTCAACTCTTGAAGGACCAATCGAAAAACTTCTTGGTTGGACAATTGGTAACACTACAACTGGTGATATCAAAGCAATCCTTGGTGCTGTAGTCTTCCTTGTATTCTATATCGGTATCTTTGCTTGGTACAGAAAACAAATGATCAAACGTAACGAAGAATACGCAGCAAATGCAAAATAATGCGCTCCTATAAAATGTAAATTGTTAAAGCTAGGTTGTCATACCTTTTAGGAGTGACAGCCTAGTTTTTTATAAACTATCAAGAAATCGGAGAAAATAATGGTAATTGAATTAAAAT
>SKEM01001228.1_pt1 | contig 12094 bp, 8 predicted proteins | sample 4826731 | NCBI WGS metagenome assembly SKEM01 (sample SAMN11008809, study PRJNA524170) | human gut metagenome | biome: Human fecal sample; material: Feces; isolation source: fecal sample from pouch patient p37 | host: Homo sapiens | place: Israel: Tel-Aviv | collected 2015-07-27
ACCGCAGGATGCGGAGCCGCTCGACGGCCGCGGCGTCGCCGGGGGCGGGGGCGTCCGTCTCGCAGAAGGCGTCGCCGTCGGCCTCGTCCTCACCTCGATCGTCCTCGGCCCCTCCGAAGGTGCCCTCGGGCTGCTCGGCGCCATGGCCGCGAACGTCGGGCGCGAGTCGCCGGCGCCGCGCCGCGTCCGGCGCTGCCTCGTCGTCGGGGCGACGACGCTCCTGTGCCAGGCGATCGGCATGGCGATCGCGCCGTGGCCGTGGCTCATCCCGCCCGTCATGACGGCGATGACGCTCGTCGTCGTGTGGGTCTGGCACGCGCTCATGACCGGCCCGCCCGGCCCCATCAACACGGTCTTCGCCGGCGCCTTCGGCACCTACATGGCCTCCCACAGCTACTCGATGGGCACGCTCCTGCCCGTCACCGCGATGGCCTGGGCGCTCGCCACCTGCGCGTCCCTCCTCATCCTCAGCCTCGACGCCCACGGGCCCGAGCGGCAGGCCGTCGAGGACGCCGAGGCCGCCGTCGACGCCTTCTGCGAGACGGACGCCCCCGACCCCGGCGACGCCGAGGCCGTCGAGCGGCTCAGCATCCTGCGGTCGCGCGCCTGGAACGCCGTCGACGGCGCCTGGCACGTCCTGCGCACCGGACGCACCCCGGGCACCGTCCCGCACAGCCGCACCCTCCAGGGACTCGAGCGGCGCCTGCACCGGGCGCACATGCGGCTCGTCGCCCGGCTGCAGGAGCAGGCCTTCGCGACGGAGCCGACCGACGTCGCCGATCACTCCGACCTCGTCCCGATGGGGCAGCCCTCCGCCGGCTACCTGCTGCGCACCGCCTTCACGCGCGGCTCGCGTCCGACCCTCGTGGCGACGCGGGCGGCCCTCGCGGTGCTGCTCGCCTCGTCGCTGGCCTACCTGTCCCCCGTCGGGCACCCGTACTGGTCGATCCTCGCCTCCCTCATCGTGCTGCACATGGGGGCCTCGCGCGCCGACCTCACCATCCGCGCCGCGCACCGCGTCGTCGGCACCGCCGTCGGCGTCGCCCTGTACCTGGGGATCGTGTCCCTCGCCCCTGGGCCGTGGGTCCGCCTCGGCATCGTCGTGGTCGCGATCTACGGGCTCGAGGCGCTCGTGACCCGCAACTACGCGATCGCCGTCGTCTTCGTGTCGATCTTCGCGCTCATGCTCACGCCGACGACGTCGGTGGCGCAGATCGAGGTGCTCGCCCAGGACCGCGTCCTCGAGACCGTCATCGGCGTCGGCTCCGCCGTCCTCATCGTGTGGATCGTGGGCCGGCGGGCGCCCGTGCTCCTCGTGCGCCAGCAGTACCGGCTCACGCTGCAGGCGCTCATCGAGGTGCTCGGCGACCTCGCCTCGGGACGCGTCGAGAAGCGGGTCGGGGGCCGCGCTCTCACCGGTGGCGAGCGGGCCCCGCGGCACGACGCCGTCCGCGACCACCGTCGGCACCTGCTCTTCGAACTGGGGCGCGCCGGGGCGATCCTCGCCGCCCAGCTGCCCGACGCCCCCGCCGCGCTCGAGCCGTGGAACCGGCTCCAGCGGGCCGTGTCCTCGCTGGGCTACGACGTCGTCGCGGCGGCGTGGCGGCAGCCGGGCTCCGGGCGGGGCGCGGCTGCCGAGGCCTACGAGCAGCTCGTGATGCTCGTCGACGCCCTGCCGCCGATCTCCTCGCAGAACATCGACCCGGTGGACCTCGCGGCCCGGGTGCGGCTCATCAATCTCGCCTTCGTCGCCGACGCGGGGGCGGCGGGCTGAGGACCGAGTACTGAGGACTCGAAGGGCCCGGCGGGGGCCGCGGCGCGTGACCGAGGCGGATCCGCGCTCGCCCGGCCGGGGTTCGACGGGTGGGTGGCGGCGTGGTCGGCGAGGGGGCGGCCCGTCCCCGTTCGGCCCGGGCGCCGGCCGCCCGTTCGACAGCGCACGGCCCCGCACGAGGGCAGCCGCCTGCGGGGCGGAGCAGCGCCGCCCCGGCGAGGCTCACGGGACGAGGCCCCTGGGTTCTCACGGATGAACGCGTGAGAATGGGCGTATGACAGACCGCGCCGACTCCGTCCTGCACCCCTCCGTCCCAGCCCCTGTCCCGGACGAGTGCCTCCTCACGGAGTCCGACGCGCAGCTGCTCTTCGGTGGGGCGCGCACGGCCTACGCCTTCACCGACGAGCCGGTCACGGACGAGGAGCTGCGGGCGATCCACGAGCTCGCGAAGTGGGCGCCGACGGCCGTCAACGCGCAGCCGCTGCGCGTGGTCGCCGTGCGCAGCGAGGAGGCGCGGGCCCGGCTGCTGCCCTGCCGGCCGCGCGGGAACCGCGAGCAGTCGGCCGGGGCGCCGCTCAGCCTCGTGTGCGCGGCGGACCGCGGCTTCACGGAGACGCTCGAACGCGTCCACCCGCGCGGGGCCCGCTACCGGGCGCTGCTCGCCGAGGGTGGGCCGGGGATGACGGCGGCGTGGGCGCGGACGAGTGCAACGGTGCAGGTCGGCTTCCTCATCCAGGCGATCCGGGCGGTGGGCCTGGCGGCCGGCCCGATGAACGGGGACCGCGGCGAGGAGCTCGCGGCGGAGTTCTTCCCGGGCCAGGACGTCGAGGTGCTCGCGGTCATCAACGTGGGGCACCCGGGTGAGGACGCCTACCAGGTCCGCAACGAGCGGCTCGCCTTCGACGAGGTCTACCGGGTCCTCTGAAGGATCTGTCCACCAGGGCGTCTCAGAAGGGTCGGGCACGGGCGTCGCGCCGGGGCGCAACGCCCTGACCTGCGGCGACGCGCGGAGCGCGCGCCAGCGGCCCGTCCTGAGGCGCCCTCGTGGACAGAACTCGGCCCCGGTCTGACGCTCTCAGCGCACCATCACGCGGGCCGGTAGGTGAACCGGTCCCAGCCGAGAGCCTCGATCCGCTCGGCCATGCGCTCGCACTCGGCGTCCCAGCCCGGCGCGACGACTGCGAAGCCGCCGTTGGTCCCCTCGGCTCGCGCCTGCTGGAGCGCGTAGACCCGGGCGCCCGCCTCGTGCACGCGCCGCGCCACCTCGACCGCGTCCCGCGCGGTGACGTCCCCGGGGATGACCGTGGTGCGCACCTCGAGGGCCACCCCGGAGGCCAGCGCGACCTCGAGGCTCTCCCGCGCGCGGGCCGCCGCTCCCCCGCGACCGACGACCTCCTCGTAGTGCTCGGGCAGCGCCTTCACGTCGAGCCCCACCCAGTCGACGAGCCCGGCCGCGAGCAGGTCGCGCAGCCGCCCCGGATAGGCGCCGGCCGTGTGCAGTCCGACGGCGAATCCCATCTCCTTGGCCTCCGCAGCAGCGTCCGCGAGCGCGTCCTGGCGCAGCGCCTCCCCGCCGGTGAGGACGATGCCGTCGAGCAGCCCGCGGCGGCGGCGCAGGAGGGAGCGCACCTCGTCCCAGGCGACCGACCCGGGTGTGCGCGTCGGGATGAGGTCCTGGTTGTGGCAGTAGAAGCAGTTCCAGGGGCAGCCCTGGAGGAAGACCGTCGCGGTGAGGTGGTCGGGCCAGTCGACGGTGGACATGGGTACGAGCCCGGCGATCTGCAGGGAGTCGGCGGGGCGGGCGCCCGTGGTGACGGCGGGGCTGGTGGCGGTCATGGGGCTCCTCTGGGAACTGCTGGTAGCGCACGGCGGGCCGGCCGGCTCGGTGTCTCCGGACGGCGGCGGGCCGGCCGGAGGCGGAGGGCAGGCCGACGGCGGGACTCGCGCCCCGCCGTCGGCCCAGCCGCTCCGCTCAGGCCGTGACGGCGGTGAGCCGGGAGACGGCGTCGCCGTGCCCGCCCGCCGCGGACTCCGTGAACATCTGCCGCTCCATGTACTCGCCCTTCTTGCCGATGTTGAAGGACCTCACGGGCCGGAAGTAGCCCATGACGCGGGTCCAGACCTCGCACTCGACGGGCGCGGCGTCCGGGTGGAGCTCGGCGCACGTCTCGCAGGTCAGGTGCTCGCCGGGCAGGTAGCCGTGGACGGGGCAGATGGAGAAGGTCGGCGTGATGGTGATGTACGGGGTCCGGAACGCGGTGAGCGAGCGCCGCACGAGCTGCTTGCAGGCCTCGGACGAGGAGATCCGCTCGTTCATGTACAGGTGGAGGACGGTGCCGCCGGTGTACTTGGTCTGGAGCTCCTCCTGCATCTCCTGCGCCTCGAAGGGGTCGTCGGTGTAGCCGACGGGGATCTGCGAGGAGTTCGTGTAGTACGGGTTGGCGTCGGTGCCGGCCTGGAGGATGTCGGCGAAGCGCTTGCGGTCCTCCTTGGCGAAGCGGTACGTCGTGCCCTCGGCGGGGGTAGCCTCGAGGTTGTAGAGGTGCCCGGTGGCCTCCTGGAAGGCGACCATCTGCTCGCGCACGTGGTCGAGGATCCGCACGCACATGGCGTGGCCGCGCGGGTCGGTGAGGTCGTAGCCGCCGTCGGCGTCGAGGCGCGTGAAGTTGCGGACCATCTCGTTCATGCCGTTGACGCCGAGCGTCGAGAAGTGGTTGTCGAGGGTGCCGAGCCAGCGCTGAGTGAAGGGGAAGAGGCCTGCGTCGATGTGGTGCTGGATGACCTCGCGCTTGAGCTCGAGGGTGTCGCGGCCGAGTCCGAGCAGGCGGTCGAGCGCGGCGATGAGCCCGGCCTCGTCGCCGGCGTGGAGGTAGCCCAGGCGCGCCATGTTGACGGTGACGACGCCGACGGACCCGGTCTGCTCGGCGGAGCCGAAGAGCCCGTTGCCGCGCTTGAGGAGCTCGCGCAGGTCGAGCTGGAGGCGGCAGCACATCGAGCGGATCATGCCGGGGTCGAGCTCGGAGTTGATGAAGTTCTGGAAGTAGGGCAGGCCGTACTTCGCGGTCATGGCGAAGAGGCGGTCGGCGTTCTCGGACTCCCAGTCGAAGTCCTTGGTGATGTTGTAGGTGGGGATGGGGAAGGTGAAGACGCGGCCGTCGGCGTCGCCGGTGGTCATGACCTCCATGAAGGCCCGGTTGATCATGGCCATCTCGTCGGCGAGGTCGCCGTAGGTGAAGTCGCAGAGCTCGTCGGCGATGAGGGGGTGCTCGTCGGCGAGATCGGCGGGGCAGGTCCAGTCGAAGGTGAGGTTGGTGAAGGGCGTCTGGGTGCCCCACCGGCTGGGGACGTTGAGGTTGAAGATGAGCTCCTGCATGCACTGGAGGACGTCCTCGTACTCCATGCGGTCGAGGCGGACGAAGGGCGCCATGTAGGTGTCGAAGGAGCTGAAGGCCTGGGCGCCGGCCCACTCGTTCTGGAGGGTGCCGAGGAAGTTGACGATCTGGCCGACGGCGCTGGAGAAGTGGCGCGGCGGGCGGCAGGCGATCTTGCCGGGGATGCCGTTGAAGCCCTGCTGGAGGAGGGACTTGAGGGACCAGCCGGCGCAGTAGCCGGAGAACATGTCGAGGTCGTGGATGTGGAGGTCGCCGGCGCGGTGGGCGTCGCCGGCCTCCTGGGAGTAGATCTGGGAGAGCCAGTAGTTGGCGATGACCTTGCCGGAGGTGTTGAGGATCATCCCGCCGAGCGAGTAGCCCTGGTTGGCGTTGGCGTTGACGCGCCAGTCGGAGCGGTCGAGGTACTCGGTGATGGTGGCGACGGCGTCGACCTGCGGGCGCGATCCGTGGGCGACGGCGGAGTCGGCGGAGCCGCGGGCGACGAGGGCGGGCTCGGCGGTGGGGACGCCGACGGCGGGGGCGGCGTCGGTGCGAGAGGCGGCGGGGCTGGTGGCGGGGGTCTGACGGGTGTCGGACACGGGGTTCTCCATCGATGACGTGGTGGGCATGGTCAGGAGCGGGATGTGCGCGTGCCGACGACGTCGGGGCGGGCCGGGCGGCAGCCGCAGGGCTGCGTCCGGGCGGGCCCGTGGGCGCCGGCGGTGGCGCCGCCGCGCATCCTCCGGGAGCGACCCGGGGCGGCGGCGCCGAGGTCGACAGTACAACCGAATGAGTCCGGTTGGGCACATCATCCAGTGGGTGAGTGCCATGACGACCACTAGATGTTGTGGTGTGACGATCGGTTGTCACTGGAATAAGCCGCACTTTCCGGCGCGATCGACGACCGGGCCCACCCCGCACCACGTGATCGGCGTCACAAAACTCGCCCGACGACGTCGGCGCCCAGGCGTGTCGCGCCGGGACCGGCCCGAGCCGCCCGGCCGTGCGACACAGCGGCAGACATCCTCGGCAAACGGTGGCGCCGTCGGCGTCGTCCTCTGCCGAGGATGTCTACCTCTGCGAGCCGGAACCCCGCGGACCGAGCCGGGACGTCCGGGCCCGGAACGCCCGAGCCCGTGTCCTAAGGTGTCGCCCTGGAGCTCGACGAGGAGACGGACGTGGACGATGCCGGCAGCGCGCTGACGCACAAGGACGTGCTGGCGCTGGACGTCGCTCGCCTCTACCACGAGGCCGGCCTCACCCAGGCCGAGGTCGCCGAGCGGGTCCACCTCTCGCGCCCCACCGTCTCCAAGCTCCTGTCCTACGCCCAGCGCCGGGGCTTCGTCCGCATCGAGGTGTGGGACCCGCGCGAGCACGATGAGGCCGTCATCGCGGCCCTCCTCGACCGCTTCGACCTCACCGAGGTCCGTCTCGTCGCCACCCATCCCCACCTGCCCGGCCAGGCACGTGCGGCCCTCGCCGCTCAGGGGGCGGACCTGCTCACCGCGCTCGTCCGCGACGGCGACGTCGTCGCGGTCCAGGGATCGGCCGTGCTCGCCGACGTCGTGCGCTGCCTCGCGCCCGCCCACCTGCGGTCCGTCCGGGTCGTGCAGATGGCCCGGAGCCTCTCGGAGTGCCTCACCGGCCGCGAGGAGACGTCGTCCCCCGCGCTCCTGGCGAGCACGCTCGGCGCGCAGGCGACGCCCCTGCCCTGCCCGCTCATCGCGCCGTCGGTCCCGGAGGCGAACAGGCTGCGCTCGTCCTCCCCGCTCCGGGAGGCCCTTGCGCTCATCCCCGAGGCCCGGGTCGCCGTCTTCACCGCGACCTCGGCCGAGCGCTTCGCGCCGCTCACCGACCGCCTCGGCCTGTCGCAGGAGGACGCCGAGTCCCTCCGGCACCACGCGGCCGGCGAGCTCTGCGCACGGATCATCGACGCCGACGGCTGCGTCTGCCTCCCCGACCTCAACAACCGCACTCTCGGCGTCTCCCTCACCGAGCTGAGGCACATCGAGCAGAAGGTGCTCCTCGCCTGCGGACGGGACTGCGCGCCCGTCGTCCGAGCGGCGCTGTCCAGCGGGTACGTCGATCGCCTCGTCGTCGACGTCGCGACCGCCCGGCAGGTGCTGGCGCTCGACGCGGCCTGAGCCCGGCACATTCGTGCCACCACCGCACCTCTGGTCGACCTGACCGCCCCATCAGGAGGACGATCGCCACCTTTCCTCGGAACGGCGCCGTTTTCCGCAGCTGCCGCGTTCTGCCCGCCTCCCTTCCGACGCCCGACGCCCGCGCCGTAGCCTCCCTGGCACCGCCCCGTACCCACGGGCGGATGAACAAAGGAGTTCACATGACACGAGCGTCCCTCATCGATCACACGCTCCTGGCCCCGACCGCGGGCCGCAAGGCGGTGACGGCCCTCTGCCGGGAGGCCGTCGACCTGGGAATGGCGTCCGTGTGCGTCAACCCCGTGCACGTACCCCTCGCCGCCGAGCTCGTCGCAGGGTCAGGAGTGGCCGTCTGCACGGTCATCGACTTCCCCTTCGGCGCGAGCAGCACCCGCTCCAAGGCGGAGCAAACGCGGATCGCCGTCGACGACGGCGCCACGGAGGTCGACATGGTCGTCCCTCTCGGCGCCGTCAAGGAGCACGACTGGGACCGCGTCGAGCAGGACGTGCGCGGCGTCGTCGAGGCCGCCGGCACCGACGTCACCGTCAAGGTCATCCTCGAGACCTGCCTCCTCGACGACGAGGAGATCACGCGCGCCTGCGACTGCGCCCAGGCGGCCGGCGCCGACTTCGTCAAGACCTCGACCGGGTACTCGACCCGCGGCGCGACCGTCCACGCCGTCGAGGTCATGCACCGCGCGGTCGGAGGCAGCCTCGGGATCAAGGCCTCCGGCGGGATCCACTCGCCCGAGGAGATGAGCGCCATGCTCGCCGCGGGCGCCACCCGCATCGGCGCCTCCGCGGGCCGGGCCCTCCTCGCGCAGGAGGAGCAGGCATGAGCACCACCGTCGTCGAGACCCCGCGCTCGCGCGGTCTCATCCCGAACCGGACCCGTCAGCTCTCCGACGGCTACCTCGACCGGACCCCGATCTTCCAGTACATCCTGCTGTCGATCTGCTTCCCGATGTGGGGCGCGGCGGCCTCGCTCAACGACATCCTCATCACCCAGTTCAAGTCGTTGTTCACCCTGTCCGACTTCGCCTCCGCCTTCGTCCAGTCGGCCTTCTACGGCGGCTACTTCGTGCTGGCGATCCCCGCCTCCCGGATCATCCGCCGCTGGAGCTACAAGACCGGCATCCTCGTGGGCCTGACCTTCTACATCGTGGGTTGCACGATGTTCTTCCCGGCCTCCCGCATGGCCACCTACTCGGTGTTCCTCGCCGCGATCTTCGCGATCGCCGTCGGGCTGTCCTTCCTCGAGACCTCCTGCAACACGTACTCGTCGATGATCGGGCCGAAGCGCCTGTCCACGCTGCGCCTCAACATCTCGCAGACCTTCTACCCGATCGGCTCCATCGCCGGCATCCTCATGGGCAAGTACCTCATCTTCACCGAGGGCGAGTCCCTGCACGAGCAGCTCCAGGGACTCTCCCCGGCGGAGGCCCACGAGCTGAGCCAGCAGATGCTCCTGCGCACGCTCCAGCCCTACCGCTTCCTCGTCATCGTCCTGCTCCTCCTGCTCGTCGTCGTCGCGCTCACGCAGATGCCGGCCTGCAAGCCGCAGCACGAGACCGTCTCGGGCACGGCCAAGGACCAGGCCACCATCGGGGAGACGCTGAGCTACCTGGCGCGCAACGGCCGCTTCCGCCGCGGCATCGTCACCCAGTTCCTCTACGTCGGCATGCAGACGGCGGTGTGGTCCTTCACCATCCGTCTGGCGCTCAACCTCGACCACTCGCTCAACGAGCGCAGCGCCTCGAACTTCATGATCTTCGCCTTCGTGGCCTTCTTCCTCGGCAAGTTCCTGGCGAACATCCTCATGACGCGCCTCGACGAGAACCTCGTGCTCGTCGGCTACTCTGCCGCCGGCGTCCTCGCGCTGCTCTACGTGGTCCTCGCGCCGAACATCTCGGCGGTGTACGCCGCGATCCTCGTCTCCGGGCTGTTCGGCCCCTGCTGGGCGACGATCTACGCCCGCACTCTGGACTCGATCGAGGACAAGCGGCACACCGAGACCGGTGGCGCCGTCATCGTCATGGCCATCATCGGAGGCGCCGTCATCCCCGCGCTCCAGGGCCTCGTCTCGGACACGGTCGGGTCGATGCAGGTCTCCTTCACGATCAACATCGTGTGCTTCGCCGCCGTCCTCCTGTACTTCCTGTCCGAGCACCGCCGCTCACTCACCACCGCACCGACCACCACCACCGGAGAGAAGGCCTGACCATGATCACGATCCCCCTCAACCAAGCGCTGTTCACCTCCGAGCCCGCCGTCGTCGCGCGCTCCGCAGCCGTCACGGCGACCGCGTTCCGATACGACAGCGGCGTCGCCGCCCTCACGCTCGAGACGGCGCGCACCCGCGTCGAGCTCCTGCCGTTCATGGGCCAGATCATCTGGGACGCCGTCGTCGACGGCACCAGCCTGCGGATGGACAACATGTTCCGCGAGCCGGTCCCGGCCACGGAGATCACCCAGACCTACGGGTGCTTCGCCTTCCACTCGGGGCTCCTCTCCGCCGGCTGCCCCTCCCCTGAGGACGACCACCCCCTGCACGGGGAGTTCTCATGCGCCCCCATGCAGGAGGCCCGGCTCGAGATCGACGACGACGGCGCCCGGATCGTCTCCCGCTACGAGCACGTCATGGGCTTCGGCCACCACTACGAGGCGCGCCCGTGGGTCCGGGTGGAGGCCGGCTCCGCCACCTTCGACATCGGCATGGAGGTCGAGAACCTCTCCGCCTACGCGCCCATGCCGCTGCAGTACATGTGCCACATGAACTACGCCTTCGTACCCGGCGGGACGATGGCGCAGAATCTCCCGGAGGGCGCCTTCGAGCTGCGCCGCTCCGTCCCCGCGCACGTCCACCCCACCCCCGAGTGGACCCGCCTCAACGAGGACATCCTCGCCGGCCGCCTCGACGCGGACTCCCTCACCGGCGCCGAGGCCTTCGACCCCGAGATCGTGTACTTCGCGGACGACCTGCCCCGCTTCGGGGAGGACCTGGAGTTCACGCTCACCTCCCCGGAGGGGCGCGCCTTCGTCACCCGCTTCTCGACGCACGACTTCCCCGTGGCGACGCGGTGGATCCTGCACAACCCCGACCAGAAGGTGGCAGCCTTCGTGCTGCCCGGAACCTCGAGGCCCGAGGGGCGGCTCGCCGCGGAGGCCGCCGGCACCCTCATCAGCCTCGAGGCCGGCCGCACCCGCCGCTTCGTCGTCACCACCGGTCTCAAGGAGGACTGACATGGCCAGCCGCTGCGACTGCGTACCCGGTGCCGACGATCCCCGGATCGCGGTGATCGGCTCCAACATGGTCGACCTCATCTCCTACATCCGACGCATGCCGCACGAGGGCGAGACCCTCGAGGCCCCCGACTTCGCCATGGGCTGCGGGGGCAAGGGCGCCAACCAGGCCGTGGCGGCTTCCCGCCTCGGCTCCAAGGTGCTCATGGTGACGAGGGTGGGGAACGACATCTTCGCCGAGAACACGATCGCGAACTTCAGGCGGAACGGCATCGACACGACCTACGTGCTGCCGACCGACGCGACGAGCGGCGTCGCCCCGATCTTCGTCGACGAGGAGTCGCACAACTCGATCCTCATCATCAAGGGGGCGAACGCTCTGCTCTCGCCCGCCGACCTCGCCGCCGCGGAGGCCGACGTCGCCCGCTGCCGTCTCATCGTGCTCCAGCTGGAGATCCCGCTCGAGACCGTGTACGCGGCGATCGACATGGGGCGCCGCCTCGGGATCCCCGTGCTCGTCAACCCGGCCCCGGCGCAGCCCGACCTCCTCCTCGAGCGGGTCCGCGGGTGCGACTTCCTCGTCCCGAACGAGTCCGAGCTCTCCCTGCTGACGGGGATGCCCGTGGACACCGAGCAGGACGTGCGCCGGGCGGCCTCGGTGCTCCACCGGGCGGGCGTGCGCCACGTCGTCGTCACGCTCGGCTCGAGGGGCGTCCTGTGGCTGAGCGACGAGGGCGAGGAGCTCCTGCCGGCCACGAGCGCCCACGCGCTGGACACCACCGGCGCCGGGGACGCGTTCATCGGCTGCTTCAGCCACGTCCTGGTCGAGACCGGCGACATCCGCGAGGCCATCGTCCAGGCCAACGTGTACGCGGGGGACTCCGTGACCAAGCGCGGCACCCAGACCTCCTACGCCACGGCTGAGGAGTTCGCCCGGGTCCGCGCCGAGCTCGAGCGCTGAACTTCCCGCACCCCACCCGTCCCGCACAGAGGCAGACGTCCTCGGCAAACGGTGGCGCCGTCGGCGTCGCCGTGCGCCGAGGACGTCTGCCTCTGTGCCGGTGAGCCGGCTGACGGGCGGGCACCCCAGCGAGCGCGGCCGGGACGTCCGCACCACCGCCCGCCGGCGGCGCCTCCCTACGATGACCCCATGCCCACGACCGCGTCGCCGCTCACCGGGGAGCTCCACGTCGAGCACTCCTCCCCCGCCCGGGGGCTGAGCGCGGAGCAGTACGTCTACGAGATCGGGTCGTACCACTACAACTGGCACACGGCCCTCGAGGTGCTCGTCGTCGTCACCGGGCGCATCGAGGTCTGCGTCGCCGGCACGGCCACCACCTCCGAGCCGGGCGACGTCGTCGTCATCAACGCCAACGAGGGCCACGCGACCCTCGCGACCCAGCCGCGCTCCACCGTCATGTGCCTGCACGTGTCGGCCGACTACCTCTCCTCCTTCAGCGACGACGGTGCCGTCCCCCACTTCGACTGCCGCTCCACCGCCGCGCCCCGCCCCCAGCCCGGCGTCGCCCGCCGCCGCCCCCGCC
>SKEM01001235.1_pt1 | contig 12001 bp, 7 predicted proteins | sample 4826731 | NCBI WGS metagenome assembly SKEM01 (sample SAMN11008809, study PRJNA524170) | human gut metagenome | biome: Human fecal sample; material: Feces; isolation source: fecal sample from pouch patient p37 | host: Homo sapiens | place: Israel: Tel-Aviv | collected 2015-07-27
TGTTTGCTAATACTGTTGTGATAGCAGCTGTTAATGTAGTTTTACCGTGGTCTACGTGACCGATTGTTCCGATATTTACGTGTGGTTTACTTCTTTCGAACTTTTGCTTTGCCATTTGAAAATCCTCCTTTATGGAAACAAAATTATGTGAACTTTAAATATATTTTTTTAAAATTCTTAATTTGTTTTTTTATTATAAATTAAAATTATTTTTAAAATTAATATATATTAATTTCTGTAATGTTATCCATAAGTATATTATGGATAACACCACAAAAAATTATTACAAAATTATAAACTATTTAGCTCTCTTTCCAGCAACTTCTTCTTGGATGCTCTTTGGTACTTCTTCATAGTGATCGAATACCATTGAGTAGTTACCTCTACCTTGAGATCTAGATCTTAAAGCTGTAGCATATCCGAACATTTCAGCTAGTGGAACGTATGCTCTTATAACTTGAGCTCCGTTAACAGCTTCCATTCCTTCCATTCTACCTCTTCTAGAGTTGATATCACCGATAACATCTCCCATGTACTCTTCTGGTACAGTTACTTCAACCTTCATCATTGGCTCAAGTAATACTGGGCTTGCTTTTTGCATAGCGTTCTTGAATGCCATAGAACCAGCAATCTTGAATGCCATTTCTGATGAATCGACTTCGTGGTAAGAACCGTGTACTAACTTAACTTTGAAGTTAATAACTTCGTATCCAGCTATTATACCGTTCTTAGCAGCTTCTTGAATACCAGCATCAATTGCAGGAATGTATTCTTTTGGAATAGCTCCCCCAACGATAGCATTTTCAAAGCTGTATTCTCCTTCAGTTGGTTCCATTTCAATTACAGCGTGACCGTATTGACCTTTACCACCTGATTGCTTAGCATACTTAGCTTCTGCTTTAACAGCAGATCTGATAGTTTCTTTGTAAGCAACTTGAGGAGCTCCAACGTTACATTCAACCTTGAATTCTCTTTGTAATCTATCAACGATGATATCTAAGTGTAATTCACCCATACCAGCGATGATTGTTTGACCAGTTTCTTGGTCAGTCCAAGTTTTGAAAGTTGGATCTTCTTCAGCTAACTTAGCTAAAGCTAATCCCATCTTTTCTTGACCAGCTTTTGTCTTTGGCTCGATAGCTACAGATATAACTGGTTCTGGGAATTCCATTGATTCAAGTATAATTGGTGCGCTTTCATCACATAAAGTATCACCAGTTGTAGTGTTCTTTAATCCGATAACTGCTCCTAATTCACCAGCTTCTAATGATTCAACTTCTTCTCTTGTATTAGCATGCATCTTAACAAGTCTTCCTATTCTTTCCTTCTTACCCTTTGTAGAGTTAAGAACATATGAACCACTGTTCATAACACCAGAATAGATTCTTGTAAATGCAAGTTTTCCAACGAATGGGTCAGTAGCAATCTTGAATGCTAAAGCTGCCATTGGCGCTGTATCTGAAGCTTCTCTTGAATCTTCTTCACCTTCTAAAGTTTGACCTTGGATTGCAGGAATGTCTAATGGTGATGGTAAGTAAGCAACAACACCGTTAATCATTTCTTGAACCCCTTTGTTCTTATATGAAGATCCACATATACATGGAACTATTTCATTAGCTATAGTAGCTTTTCTTAAAGCTGCATGTATTTCTTCTTCTGTTATCTCTTCACCTTCAAGATATTTTTCCATTAATGCTTCATCTGTTTCAGCAATAGCTTCTATCATAGCCATTCTGTATTCTTCAGCTTGATCAACTAAGTCAGCAGGAATTTCTTCAATTCTTACATCTTTACCTAAGTCATCATAAGTAACGATAGCATGATTAGATATTAAGTCAACCATACCTTTGAATTCAGCTTCTGCTCCTATTGGAATTTGTATTGGAACTGCATTTGCTTTTAATCTATCTCTTACAGTGTTTATACATCTGAAGAAATCAGCACCTGTAGCATCCATTTTATTTACATATATCATTCTTGGTACGCCATATTTATCTGCCTGTCTCCAAACAGTTTCAGTTTGTGGTTCAACCCCACTCTTAGCATCAAGAACTGTAACAGCTCCATCAAGAACTCTTAATGATCTTTCAACTTCAACTGTGAAGTCTACGTGACCCGGAGTATCTATTATGTTTAATTCATGACCTTCCCAGAAACAAGTTGTTGCTGCAGAAGTAATTGTTATACCTCTTTCTTGTTCTTGAACCATCCAGTCCATTTGTGAAGCACCTTCATGTGTTTCACCAATTTTGTGAGTTTTTCCAGTATAGAATAATATTCTCTCAGTTGTTGTTGTTTTACCAGCATCAATATGAGCCATTATTCCGAAATTACGGAATTTGTCTAATGGATATTTTCTAGCCATTTTATGTCCTCCTCTCAATGAGTAATTTTATATTCGACAAAACTGTTCTGGCATAAGCCAAAACAGTTTTTGTAATATTAGTATCTGTAGTGAGCGAATGCTTTGTTTGCTTCTGCCATCTTGTGAGTATCTTCTCTCTTCTTAACAGCAGCTCCAGTATTATTAGCTGCATCTAATAATTCTCCAGCTAATCTTTGAGCCATAACTTTTTCGCCTCTTTTTCTAGCAGCAGCTAAAATCCATCTGATACCTAAAGTTTGTCTTCTCTCAGGTCTAACTTCGATTGGAACTTGGTAGTTAGCACCACCTATTCTTCTAGCTTTAACTTCTAATAAAGGCATAACATTGTTCATAGCTTCTTCGAATACTTCTAAAGCATCTTTGCCTGTTTTTTGCGCCATAATTTCAAACGCTTCGTAGCAAATCTTTTGTGCTACTCCTTTTTTACCATCTTCCATTACATTGTTTATTAACTTAGTAACAACTTTTGAGTTGTACATTGGATCTGGTAATACATCTCTTTTTGCGATAAATCCTTTTCTTGGCACTTTTCTTCCCTCCTTAACAATTTTAAATTTAATTCATAGGTACTCGGTAAATTAATTTACCGTAAAGTGCTTCGCTTCTTACATCTATATAAACTTATGTAAAATTTCTAGTCTATGTAAATGCCGAAGATAAGCACTGTCTTAGTTTAGAAAACTATTTTTGCTTTGGTCTCTTAGCACCGTATTTTGATCTTCCTTGCATTCTGTTAGCTACTCCAGCACAGTCTAGTGCTCCTCTTACGATATGGTATCTAACACCAGGAAGGTCCTTAACTCTACCACCTCTTATAAGAACAACGCTGTGCTCTTGTAAGTTGTGACCTACACCACCGATGTAAGCAGTAACTTCGAATCCATTTGTAAGTCTTACTCTGGCAATTTTTCTTAACGCTGAGTTAGGCTTCTTTGGAGTAGTAGTTTTAACAACTGTACAAACTCCTCTTCTTTGTGGACACTCGTTTAGTGCTGGCGCTGTTGATTTATTAACAACACTCTTTCTACCTTTTCTTACTAATTGGCTTATAGTTGGCATTTCTTCACCTCCTGAAATTTATTTATCTATATAAAATAAGATAAACACTAATTTATTATTCTAGGGTCAATACCGCTGATGATTTAACATCAATCCCACTTATCTTCCCAAGATCTTTCATTGTAGGTATTTCTACAATGTCAATGTTTTTCTCTTTTGCTAGTTGAATTATTGGAGAAATCAACTGAGCATTTGCATCTTTAGCTACATATAAAACTTTTCCTTCATCACTTTTAAGTAACTTAGTACACTGTTTTATCCCAATTACTTTTTTTACTACAATTCTGTCTAACATGAATCCCCCTCCTTAATTAAAGATCATAGAGGCATGCTATACAGGATGCCTCCATAAATCATGTAGACAATCATACTGTAGTGTAGCTTTAAAATCACACAATTGGTATTTTATCATTTAAGCATACACATGTCAATAAAATTGCATTGTATTATTCTATTGTATTAATATTATCTTCTTCAGTTTCTTCCACTGGCACATCAAGCTTAACAGATCTATATCTCATCATACCTGTTCCAGCTGGAATTAACTTACCTATAATAACATTTTCTTTCAATCCTATTAATGGATCTATTTTTCCTTTGATAGCCGCTTCTGTAAGAACTCTTGTTGTTTCTTGGAATGAAGCTGCTGATAAGAAACTATCAGTTGCTAAAGCTGCTTTAGTAATACCTAGTAATGCCATTTCACCCTTAGCTTCTTCTCCCCCAAATTCTCTTACTCTTGCATTTTCTTCTTCAAAGTCAAACATATCTATCATTGTACCTGGTAATAACTCAGTATCACCCGAATCAGAAACTTTTACTTTTCTAGTCATTTGTCTAACAACAACTTCTAAGTGCTTATCATTGATATCAACCCCTTGAAGTCTATAAACTTTTTGAACTTCAGAAAGTAAGTATCTTCTAGCCCCTTCAACACCTTTAATATTCATAATATCATGAGGGTTAACTGAACCTTCTGTAATTTCATCTCCAGCTTCGATAACATCATTATCAGATACTCTTAATCTTGAACCAAATGGAATGTCATAACTACGTTCTTCTCCGTCAGCTGCCATTACATATACAGTCTTTTTCTTCTTACTCTCTTCAACTCTTACAGTACCTGCGATTTCAGAAACTATAGCAAGACCTTTTGGTTTTCTAGCCTCAAATAATTCTTCAACTCTAGGAAGACCTTGAGTGATATCCGCACCAGTAGCAACACCACCAGTATGGAATGTTCTCATTGTAAGCTGAGTACCAGGTTCTCCGATTGATTGAGCTGCTATTATACCAACAGCTTCACCTATATTAATCTTTTGAGCTGTAGCCATGTTCATACCATAACACTTAGCACAAACACCAACTTTACAGTTACATGTAAATACAGATCTTATTTTAACCTTCTTAACTCCTGCTGCTGTAATTCTATCAGCCATATGAGATTCAATATATTGATCTTTTCCTAATAGTATTTCTCCAGTCTCAGGATGTATAATATCCTCAGCTGTATATCTACCATATAATCTTTCTGCTAATCCTTCGATTACTTCATTACCTTCTTTAATTTCAGCAACAACTAATCCTCTATCAGTACCACAATCTTCTTCTCTTACGATAACATCTTGTGATACGTCAACAAGTCTTCTTGTTAAGTAACCTGAATCGGCTGTTTTAAGTGCTGTATCGGCATTACCCTTTCTAGCACCGTGTGTTGAAATGAAGTATTCTAATACGTCAAGACCTTCTCTAAATGAAGCCTTGATTGGTAATTCGATGATCTTACCTGATGGAGCAGCCATAAGTCCTCTCATACCAGCTAATTGCTTAATTTGGGCCTTAGATCCTCTGGCTCCTGAATCAGCCATCATGAATATTGGATTGAATTTATCCAAGCTATCCATTAATGCATTGGCAACATCTTCTGTTGTTTTACTCCATTTTTCAATAACTTTTTCATATCTTTCATCTTCAGATATGAATCCTCTCTTATACATCTTTTCTACCTTTTCAACTGTTTCTTCAGCCTCTCTAAGTAATTCATACTTAGCTTCAGGTACTATCATATCTGATGCAGCAACTGTTACTGCCCCAATTGATGAATAGTGATATCCTAATGCTTTAATCTTATCTAACATTATTGATGTATTAGTAGGACCATGTTTAATATAACACTTATCTATTAATTTACCTAAAGTTTTCTTAGTTATTAAGAAATCAACTTCAAGATCAAATTCCTTTTCTGGATTTGTTCTATCTACATATCCTAAATCTTGAGGAATAGATTCATTGAATATAATCTTACCTACTGTAGTTTTGATTATACCATATCTTACTACTCCATCTGTTTCTTTAAACATTCTAACATTGATAGATGCATGAACAGCTATTTCACCAACATTATAAGCCATTATAGCTTCATCAACAGATGCAAAGTACATTCCTTCTCCCTTAGCACCTTCTTTATCCATTGTTAAGTAATATGAACCTAAAACCATATCCTGTGTAGGAACACAAACTGGTTTACCATCTGATGGTTTCATTATATTACCTGCTGCAAGCATTAAGAATCTTGCTTCTGCTTGAGCCTCAACTGATAATGGTACGTGAACAGCCATTTGGTCTCCATCGAAGTCCGCATTATATGCTGTACATACTAATGGATGAAGTTTTATTGCTCTACCTTCAACTAATACTGGTTGGAATGCTTGAATACCTAGTCTATGTAGAGTAGGCGCTCTGTTAAGTAAAACTGGATGATCAGTAATAACTTCTTCAAGTATATCCCATACTTGATCATTAACTCTTTCAACCATTCTCTTAGCACTCTTTATGTTATGTGCAACGCCATCTTCAACTAATTTTTTCATTACAAAAGGCTTAAATAGTTCTAAAGCCATTTCCTTAGGTAAACCACATTGGTACATTTTTAATTCTGGTCCAACAACGATAACTGATCTACCAGAGTAGTCAACTCTCTTACCAAGTAAGTTTTGTCTAAATCTACCTTGCTTACCTTTTAACATATCTGATAATGATTTTAAAGGTCTGTTTCCAGGACCAGTTACTGGTCTTCCTCTTCTACCATTATCTATAAGAGCATCAACTGCTTCTTGAAGCATTCTTTTTTCATTTCTAACAATTATATCAGGAGCTCCTAAATCTAAAAGCTTCTTTAATCTGTTATTTCTGTTGATAACTCTTCTATATAAATCATTTAAGTCAGATGTTGCAAATCTTCCTCCATCTAATTGAACCATTGGTCTTAAATCTGGTGGAATAACAGGAATCACATTTATAACCATCCATCTTGGATCATTTCCTGATTTTCTGAAAGATTCAACTACTTCTAATCTTCTTATTATTCTAACTTTCTTTTGACCACTACTAGTTTTTAGCTCTTCTTTTAAGTCTCTTGAAGTTGCTTCTAAGTCAATTTCTCCTAAAATCTCTTGAACAGCTTCTGCACCCATTCCAGCTACAAAGCTTTCTTCACCGAACTTATCTACAGCTTCTCTATATTCCTTTTCACTTAAAAGTTGTTTCTTTAGTAGTGATGTTTCCTTAGGATCTATAACAACATATGAAGCAAAATAAAGAACTTTTTCTAAAGCTCTTGGTGACATATCTAAAAGTAATCCCATTCTTGAAGGAATCCCTTTAAAGTACCAAATGTGAGATACTGGGGCAGCCAGCTCAATATGCCCCATTCTCTCTCTTCTTACTTTAGCTTTTGTAACTTCAACTCCACATCTGTCACAAACAATACCTTTGTATCTAACTCTCTTGTATTTACCACAATGACATTCCCAGTCTTTCATTGGTCCAAATATTCTTTCACAGAATAGACCATCTCTTTCTGGTTTTAAAGTTCTATAATTAATTGTTTCAGGTTTTTTAACTTCACCTCTAGACCATTCTCTAATTTGGCTTGGAGAAGCTAAACCAATTTGTATAGCATCAAAATTGTTCAATTCAAACAAGGGTATATCCTCCCTTCAATTTTAGTGTTCGTCATTAACGAAATCATCTAGTTCTAATTCTTCTTCATGGAAACCTTCTAAAGTAAATGATTCATAATCTATATCTTCTTCAATTTCCTCATCATTAGTTGTGTAACTATCGTCACCTGTAAATTGTTCTGGAACAACTTCTTCAGTTCCTTCGATATTTACTTCTAATTCTTCAGAATCATCATCTGAGAATTCTTTTAACTTAACTTCTTCGTTATCTTCATTTAATACTTTAACATCTAAGCATAAAGCTTGAAGTTCTTTTATAAGAACCTTAAATGATTCTGGAACTCCTGGTTCAGGGATATTTTCACCCTTAACTATTGCTTCGTATGTCTTAACTCTACCTACAACGTCATCTGACTTAACTGTTAAGATTTCTTGTAGTGTATGTGCAGCACCGTAAGCTTCTAATGCCCAAACTTCCATTTCCCCAAATCTTTGACCACCAAATTGAGCTTTACCTCCAAGTGGTTGTTGAGTAACTAGTGAGTATGGACCTGTTGATCTAGCATGGATCTTATCATCAACTAAGTGAGCAAGTTTTAAGATGTACATTATACCAACTGTAACTTCATTATCAAATGGTTCTCCAGTTCTTCCATCGTATAATACAGTCTTTCCATTTGCATTATATCCTGCTTTTTCTAAACATTCTTCAATGTTCTTTTCTGTTGCACCATCAAATACAGGTGTAGCAATGTGCCATCCTAATGCACTTGCAGCCCAACCTAAGTGAACCTCTAATACCTGACCGATGTTCATACGAGATGGAACCCCTAGTGGATTTAAACAAATTTGTAGTGGTCTACCATCTGGTAAGAATGGCATATCTTCTTCTGGTAAAACTCTAGAAATAACCCCTTTGTTACCATGACGACCGGCCATCTTATCTCCAACAGATATTTTTCTCTTTTGAGCTATATAACATCTTACAAGTTCGTTAACACCTGGATTTAAGTCATCACCGTTTTCTCTTGTAAATACTTTTACGTCAACGATAATACCAGCTTCTCCATGTGGTACTCTTAATGAAGTATCTCTAACTTCTCTTGCTTTCTCTCCAAATATAGCTCTTAATAATCTTTCCTCAGCAGTTAATTCAGTTTCTCCCTTAGGTGTAACTTTACCTACAAGTACATCTCCTGATCTAACTTCAGCACCGATTCTGATTATTCCTCTTTCATCTATATCTTTAAGAGCATCTTCACTTACGTTCGGAATATCTCTTGTTATTTCTTCTGGTCCTAGCTTAGTATCTCTAGCTTCACATTCATATTCTTCAATATGGATAGAAGTAAATACGTCTTCTCTTACTAATTCTTCAGAGATAAGCATAGCATCCTCGTAGTTGTAACCTTCCCAAGTAATGAATCCCATTCTGATATTCTTTCCTAATGCGATTTCTCCTAGGTCAGTTGCTGGTCCATCAGCTAAAACTTGGTTCTTAAATACAATTTCACCCTTATCAACTAAAGGTCTTTGATTTATACAAGTACCTGGGTTACTTCTCTTGAATTTAAGTAATTTATATGTGTCAATTCCACCATCAATATCTCTTTTGATTCTGATTTCTGAAGAACTTACATATACAACTGTACCTGAATTTTTAGCTTTAGGTAATACCCCTGAATCAGCTGCTGCTCTATACTCTATTCCTGTACCAACTATAGGTGCTTGTGGCTTTAATAGTGGAACTGCTTGACGTTGCATGTTAGCTCCCATAAGTGCTCTAGATGCGTCGTCATTTTCAAGGAACGGTATCATCGCTGTTGCAACTGAAACTATTTGTCTTGGTGAAACGTCTATTAAATCTACATCTTTAGCATTAACTTGTAATATATCATGCTTATATCTAACAGTAACTCTACTGTCAACAAATTTTCCATCTTCACCAATTGGTTCTTTTGCTTGTGCAATTAGGTATAAATCTTCTTCATCAGCTGTAAAGTATCTTATTTCATCTGTAACTTTACCAGTTTCTTTATCTACAATTCTATATGGAGTTTCAATAAATCCATACTCATTAACCTTAGCATATGTTGCAAGTGAGTTAATTAATCCTATGTTAGGTCCTTCTGGAGTTTCTATAGGACACATTCTACCATAATGTGAATGGTGAACGTCTCTTACTTCGAAACCAGCTCTTTCTCTTGAAAGACCTCCTGGTCCTAATGCAGATAATCTTCTCTTATGTGTTAATTCTGACAGTGGGTTTGTTTGATCCATGAATTGTGATAATTGTGAACTACCAAAGAATTCTTTTATAGCAGCAGCTACTGGTCTAATGTTTATTAACATTTGAGGAGTAATTGCTTCTTGATCTTGAATAGTCATTCTTTCTTTAACTACTCTTTCCATTCTTGATAAACCAATTCTGAATTGGTTTTGTAGTAACTCACCAACAGATCTTAATCTTCTATTACCTAAATGGTCTATATCATCAGTGTATCCAACACCATAAGCTAATCCTAATTCATAACTTATAGTTGCAAATATATCATCTCTTACAATATGTTTAGGTATTAATCTAGTAATGTTTTTCTTGATTTCTTCTTTTATTGATTGCTCATCATCATAATTATCTAATATTTCCATTAAAGTTGGATAATGAACAGCTTCTCTTATGTTTAAATCACTAACATCAAAAGGTAAAACCTCTTCTAAATCAACAAAATGATTTCCTATTACTCTTAATACTTTATCTTCTACTAAAATATCAACTGAGTTTATACCTGCATTTTGTATATCAGAAGCCATAGCTCTGCTTATTTTTTCACCTTGTTCAACCATTATTTCTCCAGTTGAAGGATTTATAATATCAGCAGCAGCTATTTGATTTATTAATCTAAGATTAATAGCTAGTTTTTTGTTAAATTTATATCTACCAACTCTTGATAAATCATATCTTTTTGCATCAAAGAATAAAGAGTCTATTAAAGATACAGCACTATCAACTGTAGGTGGTTCACCTGGTCTTAATCTCTTGTAAATTTCAAGTAACGCTTCTTCCTTAGTTTTAGTGTTATCTTTTTCTATTGTTGCTTTAAATCTTTCTTCCTCACCAAAATAGTCTAATAGCTCTTGGTCACTTCCATAACCCATAGCTCTAGCTAAAATTGTGATTGGTAATTTTCTAGTCTTATCAATTCTAACATAAATAACATCATTAGAATCTGTTTCATACTCTAACCATGCACCTCTGTTAGGAATAACAGTTGATGAAAATAGCTTTTTACCACTCTTATCAACAGTATTACTATAGTAAACACCTGGAGATCTTACTAATTGGCTTACTATAACTCTTTCAGCACCATTAATAATAAATGTTCCTTGTTCAGTCATTAATGGGAAATCTCCCATAAATACTTCTTGTTCTTTTATTTCTCCAGTTTCATTATTTGTCAGTCTTACTGACACTTTTAGTGGAGCTGCATAAGTGCAATCTCTTTCCTTACACTCTTCCACTGAGTACTTAATATTATCCATATCAAGTTTATAGTCTACAAACTCAAGTACAAGATTCCCAGTAAAGTTTGAAATAGGATTTACGTCATCAAACACTTCTAATAAACCTTCTCTCAAAAACCACTCATAAGAATCTAATTGTACCTCGATTAAGTTTGGCATTTCGGTTACATCTTTAACCTTAGCAAAGCTCATTCTAGTTCTTTTTCCGACTTGGACAGGATGTACCATGAATTTTCACCCCTTGTTTAAAGTAAAATAACCAAAAGCATAATTTCCCTAAGGACATATACTTTCGGAGAGCATCACGTTATAGTATAACCACTTTTTTATTGATTATACTCATTTTCGCAAGAATATATAATTATCCATAATGAATAGTACATTTTATGATAGTACCACATGAATTTTTCTTTGTCAATACTTTTATATATTGTAATATTAATGAAAAACTTTTAATAAACTTAAAACCATATAAGTCATACCAGCAGCGATTAAAGGTCCAACAGCAACTCCTTTAAAGAAAAATACACCAATCATTGTACCAATGATAAGAGATGATACAATATCTGGAGAGTCCTTTAATAAGGAGACACCAGAGCCACCAGCAACAGCGGCAAATACACCGGCTAATAGGGATAATATACCAACAGGAGAGGTAAAACTATGTATCATCATTTGAACTGTTATCTTACCAGTAGCTAGAGGTATTAAAATGGCAATTGTAAGTAATATGATGCCATAATTTAAACCATTTGTTTCTACGAATTGCATTAGAGCATCTAACTGGAAAACTTTTAAAATTAAAATTCTATCCAAGCTATGCAGCATTTACTTTCCCATTTGTTATTACTGCGATTGCACTTCGTCAGACTGTTAGTTATTTAAATGAAATCAATATAGCAGTACCTAGCATTTTAAATTATGTAGTAGGAGTAGAAACTATCTTAGCTACAGCAATTGTAACTTATGTGTTCATCAGATATTTGAAATTCTTGCATGAACAAATGATTGTAAATATGGGGGATAGAGCAAAAACTGTTTTTGGTACTATAACTAATATTGTTAAATAAAG
>SKEM01001239.1_pt1 | contig 11932 bp, 15 predicted proteins | sample 4826731 | NCBI WGS metagenome assembly SKEM01 (sample SAMN11008809, study PRJNA524170) | human gut metagenome | biome: Human fecal sample; material: Feces; isolation source: fecal sample from pouch patient p37 | host: Homo sapiens | place: Israel: Tel-Aviv | collected 2015-07-27
TTATGCATATACTGATGAAGATTGGAAGAATAATGACGTTAAACGTAATTTTGTGGGCTATAAATGGCAAAAATTAAGCAAGTGCTTGGATCACTATCATGTAAAGTTAAAAGGCAATAAGGCTTGCGATTATGCCGATGCAATTAGACATGCATATCAAAAAATGGATAAGTAATCCTAAGTGATACATATGAGCAAAGAGTTTGATAAAGTAGTAGACGATTTTTTCAAAAATTACCAGGATCGCGGCATGAAGAAATGGAAGACATCAATCATGCAATGATTGTTTAAATGAATCAAAAAGACCGGGCACATGCCTGGTCTTTTTTTGGGTAAAGTGTAAAGAAGCAGATAGCCACCTCTTCGTATTTATTGTACAACATTATCATTATATGAAAAATTGGTGTAAAGCTGTTAGATGGCTTGCTGCAACCAATCGCTGGGACGGCAGAGATCATGACGAAGTCTCAATAATCACGCGACAGCTAATTCATCGCTAGAGTAGGATTATTAAGGTAGCAATGAATTATCTTTACGCTGTGATTATTGAGCCTTCTGAGGTAATGAGTACTATCGCGAATGGAAGCAGCAAGCCATCTAAGGAGCACACATGTGCGCATATGTCAAGTAGTGCTTAGGCTGGGGACGACTGTGATGCGGCGATCTCGGCTGCCGAGTTGTCTCAGATCAGCGTGGTTAAGATCCACTCCTAGCATCCTCTAAAATTAATAAAAGCTAGGAGTTAGCTTAGCCCGCTTAGCTGAGACAACTCTACACGCACTCTGTTGACTTTACCGCGAGCAGGAGTCCCCAGCCTAATAACTTTGCGTAGCAAAAAACCGCCCTAAGGCGGCTTAATCACACTATTTATAATCTTCAACGCATCGTTTAGCGACTTTCTTCTTGAGATCTTCTAATTCTGCTTTGAAGTCTGCATCATCTATTAGGATATTCCATGCAGCCCAGTAGAGCTGACATCGGGTATCATTGTAAATCTCTTCGATTTTACAGTATTCAGGACAATTACTTAAGCTAGGTACTCGTGCATAGTTCATTGCATGACTGGATATTCTAGACATACTAATTTTAAAGCCACGTACTATCTGACCTTCACCTAGTAGATTCAATTCATGCTTCATAGTATTCATATCCAAGATCTCAGTATCTAAGATCTTAGCATGAGTGTAATAATCTTGATCTATTCCAATCAAAGAAGGTTCATATTGGGTAGCATCAAATGTTAGGTAACCATCACATTCAGGAATATTAAACAAGTTTTCAACGTTTACATCATTCATAAGACAATTTCCTTTATATCATTATGCTATTCTTACTACTTGCCCTTCGAAGAGGTTTTCCGCAATGTCTGCAGCACGATTTAGGCTCATCAAGTCATTAACTGGAATCCCGTGTCTACGTGCGATAGAGAGCCAGGTATCACCCTTCTGGACGATATAATCAGTATCCACTAGGGATAGTTGATAACCAGAGTGGTCGGTATAGTAGCCGTAGTAATCATAGGCTAATACCTGGGTATCATCACCCATGTTAGTTGTATATATCCAGGTACCAGCTTCAACAATACCGGCTGACAGGGCATTGCAGTTGATAATCGTTAGATTAATCATCTTAGGTAATTTGGAGAGGTTATACATACCTGCATCAATGTCTCTTTTATAAAAAGCAACATCGATCAATTCACGGTTATGCCAGCGTGAGATAAGATCGATTAATTCATTAATGCGTTCTTCCTTATCCTTGATATACCGGTTACTGGTGACCCAAATGGTTATTTTGGATTGAGCACTATATCCTAATTTACAGAATCTATTAGACAGTTGATATAAGTCATCAGTGATCTCATTTAGATCTGTTACATAAAAAGCATGAGTAGTCATTCCTGCTTGGCGTGCCAAGTTAGTATGTATCACAGAAAACTTGTAGTGATTATATCCGGACAAGCCTAGGCAGATACTTGCAGTATCAATACCTGCTTCACGCAGATGGCTGTAATGTTCAGATGTTGCTGGGGTAATTGCGGAACAAAATGCTAAGCGTGGATAATTCTGTGTTGTTGCAGTTCTCGGTGTAATTTTGATTAAGTCAGTAGTAGTTGTCATTTAGGCAGCTTTTTCCTTTCCTAGATATTGATAAATTGCATCTTTATGCTTTTGTTTTAATCGGTTTGATCCATCTAATATGATTTTCCTTAGCCAACTCATGTCGCCCTCCTGGGCTTTTAAAATAGTTGCGATTGTCGGGGCTATCTGTTTGTCTACCCATGAAGTCATATCTTCAATGGTTTTAGCCTCTTTTTTTATGGTCAGTTGTAATTTCTCTACATCTGCTAGTAGTAATTCCCACCATTCAGCAGACGGCCATCTAGCTTTATTTTGGTCAGTTGACGGTAATAAAAAACGTAAGTACTGTCTGAGCGTTCCTCTCAGCACATGTCCTAGTGGTTTTTCGCTTTTTATTAAAAAATCTACGAGTTTTGTTGCTCTATCTTTGCGATAAACAATTTCTAATCTTGTCCATTTACCTGGTACTTCTTCGTCGGAATTTGCTTTTCTTTCGAGTGATTTATCATAAATTCGACAAAAAAGATCAGAAGCTTGTGAGCCAAAATACATTGTCCGTCCGAGGTATTCATTAGTTGATGTTTGACGTGATACTACTTCGTCCCACTTACTCCAACGTGATGTGAAGTGACCTTTGATCGCTGAATCATGGATGCGGTCATAATCAAGTAATTTGGATTCATGATCATCAATGGCGAGGTCGATCCTGGTAAAATTAACGCGATTTTTTAACAAATACAGACGTTTAATTAAAAATACTAAGTCCTGCTTTGAAGAATATTGGCGACAGCCTTGTCCTGTAAGCATTACATGTACGCCCGATTTGGCATTGATCTTAGTATTAATATCAATGTCTTTATTATCACTATTAGCCGTAAACATGATAAAAAGATTGCCACCATTCCACTTAAGCTGATTATGATAACCAAACCTTCCCTTGGCTAATTGAGAAAAATCTTCCCATTTTAGTCCCATTGTATTTAGTACCATCGGCAATTGAGATTCCAAGACTGTAAATTCTAGCCAGTCAATCATTACAGATAACATATATTTTCTATCCTTTATATATCATTTGTATTTTCTACCCCCCTATTAGTTATAGGGGGCGATACATACATAATCATGGGGCAAGCCCCAAACCCCACGCTCGCCGCTAGGCAGGCAAAACAATTTCTTTGTTTTGCTAATTAATAGCTTGGGTAGTAATAAAGGCCGTCAACTCCTTAATTCTCGGTGCTTTGCACCTGCGATTACCGTTGACAGCCCTCTAAGTTTAAAAATTATTATGCAGCCATCGCAGATTCCGCAGCATTGTTTCTGTTTGGATCATGTAAGAAATGAGTTCCGGATACTACGACTGTATGATGATATCTAATTCTTTTTGTATCATCGTCGATTGAAGTTGAGACTTGTAAGCGCCCATTGCACAGTACCTGACGACCTTTTCCGCAATGCTTAACAATTGCAGCTGCCAGCTTGTCAAAAGCTACACAACGGATGAAATCAGCCTCATCTTTATTGTTACGTCTAGGTACAGCTACAGTAAACCATGCATAATCACGGCCTGATGCTGATCTCTTAATTTCTGGTGTGTCAGTTAATCTTCCTAAAATCTTAATGTCGTTCATCTTCTTTTTCTCCCTTATAAAAATTATATTTCTGGTGTAATGTCTGACAGATCTACTAATGCTGATTGAGCATAATGAGCTGTCATTCCTAAACTCTTGTGTCCCAAGAGATACTGTATCGTTGTTAGGGGCACGCCTTTTTCAGTTAAAAGCGCCGCAAAGGTGTGTCTCAGCAAGTGACAGTGGAAATTTATGCCAGTGTCTTTTGCAAATTGAGTGGCATATCCTTGTAATGTTCTCTTAGATAGCCTAAATAGCGGTCGATTATCAATTTCAAGCTCGCTTCGATACTTCCATACGATCTTGGCGGCTTCTTCGTTGATAATAGGTATGCATCGATCACTGCCCCATTTTGCGTCTTTAATATCGATAAAAACTGATTTTCCTCGAAGAGTTACGTCTTCAGGTCTAAGATGCGCAGCTTCAGCTACACGACAGCCTGATCCATACAGAAGCCAAAAGGCAGCTCTGGCATTCTCTTGCAAGTTTTCAATATATGCTTTAAAAATGCGTAATTCTTCATTCGTTAATCTTTTTACTCGATTGACGCTGACATTTTTTGGATAGTCGTCCGGACTGATTATCACTTCGGCTATATAGCCTTTCTTAAATGCCCATAAACAAAATATCCTAAAAGTCGATAATTTTCCTCTGATTGTCGTGATTTTCTGACGCTTTTTAAAAAGTGTCTTAGTGTAATCTGATAAATCTGCCTTTTTTGTATTTTGTATAGTTAAATTCTTATTGTTGAGATAGGTCTCAATCTCTTCTAATCGTTGCTTATATTCCTTTAAAGTACCGCCAGCCTTGCCTTCCAGGCGCATTTCCTCTATGAACTCATTTATGATTTTTTTCATCGATTGCATAAATATAGAAATTGGTCGTGTGTCTATTTGCTAGTTTTAGCATCCGATAAATGCATAATTGCTGATGTTAATCCGTCTAATTTAGCCTCAATTCGCCAGATCAACATTAGTGCAATTACCACGCCTGAGGCCTGTTCTAGCATGTATTTAACGATTTCTTGGGTTATGTTCATTAATCCTCCTTTTGGATAATTTCGCCCATATTCGCCGCACAGTGCTTGCATAAGTCGAGACTTCCAACAAGCATTACCGATGATTCAGCATTTTTGACATCTAAACGATAATTAACGTCTTTTACTCGCTTACATAGCTCACACTTGCGATAAACAGGACGTGCATATCCTACTAATTCAAGATATTTGTTCATTTTTACTCCTTAAACAAAAAAGAGGAAGGGAACTTAATCCCTTCCCCTTTAAGACAATTATTCAGCGTCCTTTACTTCAGCTTCTGAATCATCAAAAACTGGAGTAACAGTACGCTCAATGTAGTTAGCAGCAGTAGGTTCTGCGTAGATAGCAACGCCATCTTTTTCAAAGACATTGGCGCCTGAAATCTTGTTCATCGCATCCTTAACCTTGTCTGCTGGCAAGTTGTCAGCAGCGTTTGCTAAGATCATAGAAGTTGACTTGCCTTCTGAACTGCGGAAACTAAGTCTAAGAGTTTTAGTAGTTTTAATAGCCATTCTTCATTCCTTCTTTCTATCTAATGTTTAATTATTCAGCGACATCAATAACGCGTTGTTTTTGCACTAAGATTACGTCGTCAAGACTATCTTCTTGCAAATCAGCGATTGTTTGACCAACTAATTTAAGCTTGTCAGCAGGTGTTTCCTTCTTAACGTTAGCGTAAGACTTAGTTGCTAAACCGTTCTTGTATCGCTTGTTACCAAAAGTAAATTGAACAGATTGTTCTGTTAATTCAAATTTCATTCGCTTTTCCTCCTTATGTATAGATTGATAGTTGAGGTGTCTGGTATTGCTCATCGATTTCTTAAAACAATACTTAGAATTTATTCAATTTTCGCTTTTTTAATTGTTTCTAGTAAAAATTACTAATGTTCCTTGCGAAAGCATCAAAAAAAGCAATGATGCTTTCTCGACGTTTTTAAATCGCGCGATACATCATTGCTTAATTTCTTTTCGTTAATTCTATTTATGTCTTTCCTGATGTACTAATACTATACCAAATAGTTATAATATATGCAACACTATAATTAAAATGAATAGATGCTATTTTCTAAATAATTTGCTGATCCAACTCTTGTGTTCTTCTTCAGCTTTTTCTGTTTGCTTTTTATCATCAGAAGTGTCCGGAGTCACATTTTTCTTTTCTTCTACTTCTGCAGAATGAGTAAGCTGAGGTTTATCTGCAAGATTTAATTTTTGTGCCTGGTCAGCTAATTGATTAGCAACTCTTATTTGATCATCTTTAACCTTTAATTGACTTTTCAGCAGTTCAATTTCATCTGTGAGTGCACTAATGCGTGCATCTTTTTCTGCAATAAGCTTATCAGTCTTATCTTGCTTAGATTCTTTGCTTTGCTTGCTATTGTGCGTTTTCTTAAACTTATCCAAGACCTGTGCATCATATAAAGGTGCATTGCCTTGCATCTGTGCATTTTTGATTTTTTGCTTATCCAGCCAACGAGTAACCGTTGACCGATTATATCCGGTAATCTTTGCTATATCAGCAACAGTGTACATTTTCTTAGACATAAATATTCCTCTATTTTTGCACTAATGCACATTAATGCTTGCACTAGTTCCATTCAATTTGTAGCTTTTCTCTTTTTTCAATTACCTTTTCTGCATAATCTGCAAACATGCGCTTAAATGCACCGAACAGATAATTCTCAGTGTTAAAGTCAGTTCCATTATCTGACATTCTGCGCATTGCATTCAATACTCTTCGAAGAGTATTAGTAATTTCGTTTTGTAACTTATCTGTTTCAATTCCTAATTCTCTAAGTGCTTTTAGCTCTTCTGGATCTTGTTGTTGATTTCCATCAATTCTGAGGATATATTCAGCGTTTTTAACGCCTTTTTCTTGCAATTGGGTTAATACACTATTACGAGCATTTAGAATAATTCTGACCACTCTATTGAGCTCCTGCGGAGTTCTGACCCACATAGCTAGTAAATTAAGTGCTTTAGAGTTGAGAATTATTTTATCGTTAGTATCAGTTTGAGTGTAATATTCTTTAGCATGTTTAACCAGATCTTTGTTTTGCTCGTTAATTTCTTTGGTCGAATATTCTTTTGATGAAAAATCTAATTGAGTATCTTTATGTATCTTATTAGTATCTAGATTATTATTTTCTAGATATAGGGAAATATTTTCCTGTCCGCGTGGCTGTAAGGCTGAGGCCTCGTTTTTCGGAGAGGAAATATTTTCCTGTCCGCGTGGCTGTAAGGCTGAAGGCACTTGTACCGGAGAGGAAATATTTTCCTGTCCGCGTGGCTGTAAGGCTGAGGCCTCTTCTTGGATCATATTGTTGTAAACTTCTTCTGCAGATAGTACTGGTTTAAGCAAATATAATCTGCTAGGAAGGTTTTGCTTGATCTTATTGTCAAAACCCATTTTCTTAATGTAAAGAAGTCTGTGAGTCACTAATTCTTTCTTAACGGACGTAATAGTTCGTTCAGTGACGTTTAGCATATCTGCTAATGTCTTGTTAGTGAAAATAAAATAAATATTGCCGTCTGCATCAAACCAATGATTCTTGATAGAGTAGCGATTGCGGTCCTTTAATAGTGCATAAGCAATGCGTGCATTGTTGCTCAAATCCTTGTATTTTTCGTTTGTAAAGAGCCACTGAGGCAGTTGATAATACTTCTCAGTGTAAACTTCATTGACGTTGTAGAATCCGTTTGTTGGCATAATAAAAGCCCTCCTATGAATTTGTACGAAAAAAGCACACTCACAGAAGAGCTTGTTGATGTCTTTATTTTCAAATTAGAATTTTGCACTATATCATTTTTTGGGATATAATACATTACGAATTGAAGAAAAAAAGATCAAAGCAACTTCTTGTCGGCCAAAACAGCGAAGGTGCTTTTTTCGTATATATTTTTATTTACTCATTTATTATAGCAGATATATTAATACTTAAAAATAAGTTTAATAGATACGGACAAAAAAATGGCCGTTGCAATTTGCGATTATGTTTGATAAACTACAGATATTGCACAAAGAAAACATACGCAGAAGGTGATATAATGGCTAAAATTAAGCGTCAAATCAAAATAGATGAAACTTTATATCAAGAGATAAAAGACATACCTTTATTTGGTATGGACACTTTCTCTGAAAAAGCTGAATATGTTTTGAAAAAATATGTTGAAAAGAAACATAATGCATCAACTAAAGTTAATATCAATTCTAAGAATATTAAGTTTATTGATTTATTTGCTGGAATCGGTGGAATTAGGTTAGGGTTTGAAGGAAATTCTAACAATACTCAATGTGTTTATTCCTCAGAATGGGATAAGTTTGCAAAAAAAACATATGAGTCTAATTTTGGAGTAGTTCCTGATGGGGATATTACTAAAGTTAAAGCATCAAGCATACCTGATTTCAATGTCCTTTTAGCAGGCTTTCCATGTCAGCCTTTCAGTTCAATTGGAAAACGGGAAGGTTTTGCTAATGAAGCTCAAGGAACACTGTTTTTCGATGTTTTAAGAATACTTAAGTATCACATGCCTGAAGCTTTCTTATTAGAAAATGTTCCGGGATTGTTGACCATTCAACATGGCGAGACTTTTAAAATTATTATTGGTGCTTTGAAAGAAGCCGGTTATCAAGTTTATGATACTGTCCTTGAAGCTGCTGATTTTGGTCTTGCACAATCGCGTAAGAGAGTAATTATCGTTGGCTTTCGAAATGATATTAATGCAACTAATTTTAAATTCCCAAAGGGAAGCAAAAAGCGTATCCCTGTGGGATCAATTCTGGAAAAGAATCCACAAGGATACACTATTTCTAAACGACTACAGCATAACTATTTATTTAAAAAAGATGATGGCCGCCCTTATGTTATTGATTTTAACTCAAAAGGCTTAGCTAAGACATTGAATTCAAGTTATCATAAAATTCAACGATTAACTGGAACTTTTGTTAAAGATGGTGATACAGGATTACGATTACTTTCTGAAAAAGAATGTAAAAGACTTCAAGGCTTTCCAGATGATTTCAAAATACCTGTATCCAGGACACAAATGTATCGCCAAATGGGTAATAGTGTTGCGATTCCAATGATTAAAGCAGTTAGTGATCAAATAAAAAAAATACTTCTTGAAAACTGTGAAGAGTATCCCAAGCAATTAGATCTTGCTTTGTAAACTACTAGTATGAACAAGATTAAATGGACCTTTAACTTGAAATTCTCGTCCTCTCTTCCCACTAGGATAAGTCCAACTAAATGGTGTACCGAAGGTAGCCATTTTAGTATGAAGCATATATCTTTCAACTTCAGAAACTGTTTCAACTTGGTATGTACCAGTTTCTGGATTAAATATTAATAAAGCATTGGCTATTTGGTGATCATTTAGCAAACTATTATTAATACCGAAAACAAAATAGTCAATTAACCATTGATTTAAATTAGATAAATAAGTATTGAGAAATTCTTTTGAGTCGGTATCCATATTTTTAAGGGACCCCTCAGCTTGGAAATTTAGCAATGCTTTTTTTAGTTGACTAAACATATTCTTGTCTTGGAATATAGAATTTTTAGGCAAAGATGAATGTAAGTCATTCATTAATTGCTCCATATGACCTTGATGAATTGTAACTTTACCTTTAATATTTGATGGCAATTTAACAGATATCGCTAATTGGAAGAGTTGATTGGTATCATCTTTTATAATAATCAGTACATCTGTCTTAGGCTTTCCACATGCCTTATTATCAGCGTCTCTAACAGTAGTTAACTCCTTAGAAATAGGATCATCTTTACTCCCTTTAGTATTACCTGTGTAAGCTTTACATTCTGTTATTTGACTAACATTTAGACATAATTTATTTAATACTGCTTCAAATAAACTATAATCAGGACTTTTAGTAAGATAATCATGAGGGTTATTCCATAGTTTTATATTATTAGGATTATTAAAAGCATCCATCAACTTCTTTTCGCTATATTCACCTAAAATATTAGATCTTTTTCCTTGCTCAATTGAATTAGTAACTTTTTGTTCTAATAAATTACTAAATTGGCTCATTGTAATTGCACCATCAAAGAAATTGACTTTGTCTTTTGCATCGATATGTTGATTAAATTTTTCTATCATTTTGAGTGTTTCTGAAGTGCAGTTATCAGGAACAACAAAATAAGCTAAGCTATCAATACCACGATCAAGCAGAATCTTTTTGGTGTGTTCCATTAAGAATTGTTTTCCTTTTACACGATCTAACTTATAGCTAGAAGTTGTGTCAATTAACCAGTATAAGTTCTGATCAGTAAATTCAATTTGATGCGTGATATTAAATTGTTTAGGATCTTTTCCTTTTTCACCATACTTTACATTTTCTTTGAAATGAATATCTGGAAAAGATGATATAGTCTGTTGTATCAACTTTGTTAATGTGTTTTTGGTTTGCCTACCCGACATTACTTTATCGGTGTTATTAGCTTCTCGTTTAGCCATAATCCCACCCCTAGCGATAATATTAAAATATATTAGTATTAATTGTATCATGGAGAATAATAATGAATTTAATAAAAAATGCTATCGAAACTATGTATAAATATCATGAATGCTATAAAGTCGGGAATAATGGAGATTCCGAAGCCATTGAGAAAAGCATAAATGTACTACCTGAATCCCAAAGAAATTTTGTTTTATTGACATCTCAAATGGATAACTGGACTAATATTTATCCGGTAGCACATGTGCTTAGTGATAAATATTCATTAGCCGACTTATTAATGGCATATCATTTATATCTTAAAGAGAAAAACAATGTAGGGAATAAAGCTGATGTAATTGTTGAAGGCGATAGATTTTACATGATTAAATAATTTTTGCATGCTATACTATTAGTGAAGTAATATGATAAATGTGAAGGTTTATTTCATTCATGTTTTCGGGGCAGCCAAGTTGGCTGCCTTTTTTGTTTTGTAGTATTATACAGATAGATATTTATCCTATGAGAAATGTAAATATCGTTGTTTGTTTTTTTATGATTTACCAACAACATGTATTTATTTAATCTGCGGAGAATGTAAATTTTGTTATTGTAATTTACATTGTTTATCTAACTTTTGATAATTGGTATAATTGTGAAGTTTTGAAAAAACAAAAAAGAGAATCCTGTAATGACGGGGTTCTCTTTTTCTATACGGTTTTATTTTCACAAGGGTATATTATGCTGCAATTTGAATGCTGAAATAGAGCATATTTGTGTGCTATCGTTAAAATCATCATTTTAATGATAAGTAAGTGGTATAGGTGGATATAGTGGTAAGCACGGAACTTTGGGGCTTGGCTGCTTGAGCCGATGCGGAACTCCGTAGGAGTGTAGCCGGCGGAGAGCAGACTTGCCCCATTGAGGAGTGCTTACCACTATATCCATAAAACAATTTATTAAAAAATGCTTTTCTTTGTCTTTTTATTAGGTTAAAATGGTAAATATACGAACGTCTGTTTGCTATATTAAGGAGGCCATTATGGAAATCAAAACCAAGCATGAAAAATATGCTAATTATAAAACTAAGAAGCAATTAGCCGAAGAGGGATTAATGCCAAGTGGCAAAGGGGTCGAATTGTGGACTAATGGCAGTTGCAGTGCTACTGCGATTTATTATGATGCTACAAAGGCAACTAAGATCACAGAGCTGTATATTTGGCAGGATTACTACACCAGTGACCATGGGCTTGTTACTGTTGGCATCGGTGCAGTAGATCAAATTGGTAATGTCATTTTTGACGAGCTGGTTAAGCCTGAAAGCAAATGGTTGAAAGATGAAAACAATGCGGAAAGATGGCTGGAAGGTGCTCGACACGCTGATTATTCTGCATCAGAAATTGTTTTGGCTCGTCCGTTGGCTACTGTCAGCAAAAAGTTAAGCAATGCAGTTTCTAAGTTAGAAGATGTTAAAACACTTGTCAGCTATAATATTGATTACAATATTCCTGATGCTTTACGCAATAAATATCAGGAAGTAGATGTCATGGAACTCTTCGCTAACGTTATTAAAGAGCCGATGTATGCTGTTGATGAGACTTATGCATATACTGATGAAGATTGGAAGAATAATGACGTTAAACGTAATTTTGTGGGCTATAAATGGCAAAAATTAAGCAAGTGCTTGGATCACTATCATGTAAAGTTAAAAGGCAATAAGGCTTGC
>SKEM01001240.1_pt1 | contig 11929 bp, 8 predicted proteins | sample 4826731 | NCBI WGS metagenome assembly SKEM01 (sample SAMN11008809, study PRJNA524170) | human gut metagenome | biome: Human fecal sample; material: Feces; isolation source: fecal sample from pouch patient p37 | host: Homo sapiens | place: Israel: Tel-Aviv | collected 2015-07-27
TGCTGATACTGGTGTGCAACAGCCTCAGTTAAGGGCTGTAAGGCTGTTGAGCCGACGATACTAATTTTTTGTGGTTTAGTTTGGTGACGGACCGTTGCCCAACTAACAATGATGAGGGCAACGATAATCAATGCTGCACCAGCACTTAGCCATTTTTTCATTAATGTGACTCCTTTAAAATATGCAGAAAGTAATTGTCACTGCATGGATTTCATGGTACAAAAGAAGCATATCAAGCGGATGTAAATATTTAGTTGTTCGAATGTAAATGTTATGTAAATTATGAGAGGGAGCCATGGTGAAGAAGTTTCTACTGATGACTCAGCAACCAGCATTGGTTGAGCAAGTAAAATTAATCGCCCAAAAAGCGCAGTGGCAGGTTGAACAGGTCACTACGCCGACGGGTTTAGTGGTGAAGCTAGATGGTGATCAATACCATGGCGTTTGGTGGGATTTAACCAATGTTAATCTCGACACTACAATTGCGACGGTGACTTTGATTCGTGATCAGGTAATGGGACCCATTATGATTATGACGCGAACATTGACCGATTGCTTAGCACAAAAATTGTATCAAGCGCGGGTGGACGATGTGGTATTACTTCCTTTCCACGGAGCAGCATTAATTGCGCAAACTAAGCAACGTCTATGGGTTTATAGTCGCCTAACACAGACAAAGGTTGTTACACGAGAGCATGATTATTCACTCCATGTTGAAGGTCATCAACGAGTGGGTGAATGGCAGATTGACGAAAAGAATTATTTGGTGACCAAGCACGGTCAACAGATTCAATTAACACCGAAAGAATTTCAGTTATTGATGTATTTGGTGAATAATCGCGGACAAGTATTAAGTCGTGATCAGTTAGTGAATGGGGTTTGGGGATACGATTTACTGGAGACTTCGCGGATTGTCGACATTCACATTAGTCATTTACGTGATAAGTTAGAGGATGATTCTCAACATCCGGTGCATTTGTTAACGGTTCGTGGGTTTGGTTATAAGCTCGTATAAAAAAGGCGGGTGATAGAAACCGATATGGCTTCTATCACCCGCCTTTTTTATTGGGTCTTATTTAATTTGATGATTACTCTTGAATTGTTTTAGATTTGCCTTAGTTGGATTCAGGTTTAACCATTCCTTAGAGAGGAATGCATCATTCATATGATACTTAGGTTTCGGCTGGGATTGTTCTAAGAACGGTGCAGTTTGACGATCAAAGTCAACCCAACCTGCCCATCCGATATGGATGGTGTCTTGCATGAACCCATCTTGATTACCCTTGTGGGAGTAATCAATGATGCTATTAAATCCTTGAGAGCGCAACTGCGTTTTAATCTTGCGCACTGTGCGGTAATACATCGGCATGGACATCCCTGTGTGTTTTTCCCATTTAGCATTCACCGGTGTAATCATAAAAATTACATTTGTATTGGTTTTATGGAACTGATTTAATACCACTTCCAGATCCCCATATTCTGGTGACTTTGTGTAGTCAAAGTTCTTTTGGGAATTAGCAGTACTCTTGATATGACCACGCATCCGTCGGTTATAGAATGAATTTAATACCCCAAAGTTATTGTTACTAGAGGCCCGGTCATGTTGCTTAATCGCTGCCGCTGTTAAATCAGCATAATTAAGTTGTTCAGGAAGGAGCCGTGCTTTCGGCTTGATTCGCCGACCGTAGTTATCTTTGATAAAGAATCCAGAGAAGAGATTATCCTCATGGTGCAAGAGTGTAATCTTTGAATTGATGACCCAGCGATCCCACTTACTCAGGGATTGACCCTTGCTAATCTTATTGGCGTAGCTACTAATTGATCCATCATCACCAAGCAATTGGATTAGACGTTTGGCAGTATAACGATCGTAGGCCGATTGTGGGTTAGCTTGACGCAACCACATTAAGTTAGCATAGGCACCGTTGTAATATTTAAAAGCTGATGGCATTACCCCACGCTTGACAAACCATTGTGGGGAAATAACGTAAACTGCTTTTTTACCTTGCATTTGTTGAGGCATCATTGCCATGTTAAACAGTTGAGGCAATGATTGTGTCCCCCGGGAACCAAACATAAACGGACGATAGGAATGATACCTTTCAGCCATAACCGCAGGGTGGTAGCGATCCATCCGATTAAATTCGCTAGAACCAAAGAATGGAACATATTTTGAGTGACGACCACTGAGGGCCTGAACCTTTAATGAACGATTTTTAAAAACCGTTGGACTTAAGGAAACCGCAGCCCGTTGTTCAGTCGCAGCAGAGTGGTGACCAGACCATGGCAAGCAAAAGAAGATGAATGCTAATAATGCCGCAACAATCACTGGGCCAAAAATTGACCACAGCTTTTTCTTGTTAGTCATTTTGTAATTCCTTTACCCGATCCGCAATCTTATCAACAGAACTCCAAGCACTCCGGTCAAATTCTGAAACAGGAACTTGAATATCAAATTCATCTTGAAGAGATAGTAAGAATTGAACGGTGGCCATGGAGTCTAACAGACCATCGGCGTATAAATCAGCAGTGGTATCAGAAAAGTCGCTTGCGTCACGACCAGTTGCTTGTGCTATTAAATCTTGAATTTGTTCTTTCATGATAATTCCTCCAGATATTTTTATATCAAGTTATTTCATTGCTGCGGGACTGAACCATAATGTGTTCAAGAAGCCACAGAAGATTAAAAATCCGAAAACGACAAAATTAAAAGTAATAAATCCGGCAATAAACTTAGTCAGTTTAGTTGATTTAAGGTTTTTATAGTGTTTCCGCTTATAGCGAAGCCACCAGTCATTGATCACTAAGGCTAAGCCATGTAAGAATCCATATAGGATATAATACCATGTTACTCCATGCCAGAAGCCCATGACTACCATGTTTAACATGTAGGCAATGGATGATAAAACATTCCGATTTTTAAACCAACGTTTTTTGGTAGCTAGGAACACAAAACGCATGAAGATGTAATCACGGAACCAGAATGATAGAGACATATGCCAACGGTTCCAGAATTCCTTAATGTTCTTAGAAAGAAACGGCTTATTAAAGTTCATTGGGGTTTCGACACCCATGATGTAACTAATGGCAACTGCAAATAATGAATATCCAGCAAAGTCAAAGTATAAGTCACCGGTATAAACATAAGCAACGCCGACGACCCACCATGAGAGGTGTGGGGCATGTGCCATTGCTTGGCGTTGGAAATAGGGCAGCCATTGTTGAGCAAAGAAATAATCCACAATAAACTTATATACAAACCCGATAAATAAGTACAGGACTGCCTTTTGCAGTAAACTGAGATATTTTTCCCGACTAGGAACTTTTTGGTAGTCTTTTGAAAAACGACGATACCGATCAATTGGTCCGGAAGTAATGGTTGGCATAAATGCCATGAAACGGACAAACTTCCACCAATTAAGATCCTTAACGGCACCATCCCTTGTTTCAATGATTGTTCCTGCAGCTCGGAAAGTTAAGTAAGAAATCCCTAAGAAGCCGAGGAGCGAATTATGACCAACCATTGCGGGAGTAAATTTAACAATGATGATCGGCAAGAGCGATAAAAAGACGGTTACATAAAAAACCATACTGTTATTTTGCTTTTGCCGGTAATGGAAGTACCACATTACTAAGCAAGTTTGGTAAATGATATAAACAATCAGCGAAGCAGCTTGTTTGTAGCTTTGACCATCGAACATGAAGAAGATGAAGATAAAGCTAATGAGTGCTTCATACCATTCGAAACGTTTACCAAAGTAAAGGCCAATGCCCATCGGAATGAGGGCAATTAACAAGTAAATAAAATACGAAGGAGTTCCATAGGCGGAGAAGTTTGGTAAGCTTGCAAACCAATTAATCATTATTTATTAGCCTCCGCGATGAGTTGCTTAACCGCAATCTTGCCATTTGCTGATGTTGGGTAACTATCAACATAGATGAATTGGGTTGGCATCATGTAATCCATAATTTTATCTTTTAAGCTTTCCCGAATGGCCTTTGTTAATTCGGTATCGCTGGCGAAATCGTTTGGTTCGGCGATTACATAGGCAATCAAATGCGTTGCTTTACCATTTTTGTCATACTTTGGTACCGCTACGGCTTGCTTAATGTATTGACTTAACTCCAGACTAGAGCGAACTTCGTCGAGTTCTACCCGGAAACCGTGTAATTTGATTTGGAAGTCCATCCGACCGATGATATGACGAAGACCATCAGCACTGATGTAGCCAGCGTCCCCGGTACGGTATGATTGTTGGCCATTGAACTTAAAGAAGTTTTTGGCAGTCTTTTCTGGATTATTGAGGTAACCAGCGGCAACACTATCACCGGAAATGATGATTTCGCCATGCTTTCCAGGCTCAGTGATTTGTTGGTCGCCGTCCCAAATCGTAGTAGTAACTCCAGGCTTATCGTAACCAATCGGCAGCCGTTTGGCATCCTTGAGCATATCTCTTGTGATTTCACAGCTAGTAACTGCTACAGTTGCTTCCGTTGGGCCATAGGTGTTGTAGATGTGGGCATCTGGAAACTTTTGGAACAGCCGTTTAACGGTTGAAACTGATAATTCTTCACCACAAAAGACAAACTTCTGTAAATCAGGCATCTTTTCAGCGTTAAAATCAGGACTGAGTAGTAGCAATTCTGCAAATGATGGAGTACCAAAGAAGACATTGATCTTGAGATCTGGTAAGACTTTAAAAAGCTGACCGAAGTTTTGGACTACCTTAACTGGAATGGCTTTGACAGTAGCGCCCGAGAGCATTCCAACTAACCAGTAGAAATGGGAAATATCAAAAGAAAATGGTGGTTGACCAAGGAAGGTCGCTTCCCGAGGGAGATCAAAATCATCGCCCAACATCCAATTAGCGAAAGTTGTAATATTGTTAGCGCTAATTTCAATACCCTTTGGCGAACCAGTCGTTCCAGAAGTGAAGAGAATATAGAAAGTATCATCTCCAGCGACTTCATGGTCCATATTATAGGAGACTTGCTCGTCCATAATTTTACGTAATTCAAATCGGTTTAGGATTTGTCCATCGTAGTCTAAATCTTGGTCTGGGAAGTCATCAACTGCAATCACCAATTTAGGATCAGCGGTGTTAATGATTGACTGCATTCGGGGAAGGGCCGAACCAGTTTCTACTGGAATATATGCGTGACCAGACTTTAAACCACCAAGAAATCCAGCAACCATTTCAAATTGGTGGTCGCCATAAAACATAATCGGACTACCAGCCGGAATGTTACTGTGATCAAGCCAGGCCGCAAGTGCATTGGATGCGTTGACTAAATCTTGATAAGTATGGGTCGTCCCCATTTCATCGAAATAAACTTTATCAAGGTGTTGCTTGGCGATTTGATCGATTTCAGGAACAATATTTGTAACCAAAACTCTTTCCTCCGTTAAAATTCGTTATAAATGAATGGGGCTTGTCCAGCACCAAAGTAACCATAAAGGTAAATTAAGGCAACTAGAACGACGAAATAAAAAAGCGTCTTTAAGATAAACGTGTACGTTGGATGATCTTTGAGCGCTTTAATCATTAAATTACCATCCTTTCTGACTGGCGAAGACAGCCTTCATAAATAATCGGCATGACTTAGTATAGTCATCATTTCAAATTAAATAATAATTTGAAATTAGAAATTACCTAATTTTAAAAATATCAAACGAAATTATACAACATCTTACAAGGTAGTGTAAACGAATTGGCGTTAAGAAGGTTTAGTTAATTGTAATTAATGAATTTTATTTCCTATTAATGAACGTCTTTGATATAATCGATTGGGAACGCAAACAAACGTTTGGAGGACGAAAATGCGATTTTTACATACTGGAGACTGGCATATTGGAAAACACCTGGCTGGCTATAATTTACTGGCGGATCAACATGCGACTTTTGAAAAGATTCGCCAAATTGCTAAAGCAGAACAAGTCGATGCAATGGTCATCGCTGGTGATTTATATGATCGGACAATCCCAAGTGAGGCCGCTACCCGAGAATTGACTAGTGAACTAGCAGAGTTAAATATTCATGATCAATTACCAATTTTTGCGATTAGTGGCAATCATGATTCAGCTACCCGACTAGGTGTAGGGAGTCAGTGGTTTACGAGCAACGATTTCTATTTAAATACAAAATTTAGTCAGGCGTTTGTGCCAATTGAATTTGCTGATACCCAGTTATTTTTGTTGCCTTTTTTTGGTTTACAAGAAGTCCGCAATTATTTTGCGGATGATCAAATTAAAGATATCAATACTGCAATGAAAAAGATTGTCGCTGCAATGAAAAAGCGATTTGTAGATGACAAGCGGCATGTATTAGTTGCCCACTTCTTTGCGGCCGGGAGTCAGCGAACCGCCGATTCAGAGACGATGATTGAAGTAGGGGGATTGAGCGCCGTCAATACTGATCTATTAACTGATTTTGATTATGTTGCCCTTGGCCACTTACATAATAAAAACGCGTTGCAGGAGGCACGGATAAAATATAGCGGCTCGCCAATGAAATTTTCAGTTTCCGAAGCTAATATGGAAAAAGGAGTCTGGATTGTGGATACAGCTCCGTTTAATGTTCGCTGGGTTGAGCTTCCTGCGATTCATGAGATTCACGTGATCGAATCCTCAATGGATCAATTGACTGATCCAACATTTGCCAAGCAGTACTCCAAAGAAGATTATTATGCAATTAAACTTACGGATCGACAAATTATTCCAGATGTTATGAATCGTTTGCGGCAATATTACCCGCAAATCATAAGTCTCGGTCGTAAGTATGGGTTTGCAGGGCCTCATGAAAATTATCATCATCTAAACCAACGTCAATCACCTAAGCAATTATTCGCTAATTTCTTTGAAAAAACGGTGGGTACTAAACTGAATGCAGAACAAGAAAAGATTGTTGATACTACATTAGCAGAAATGCAAAAGGGGGATCGCTAGGATGCAACCATTAAAACTACATCTGCAATATTTTGGTCCTTATAAAGATGAAGTAATAGATTTTTAAAAGTTGACAGGAACAGCAGTCTTTTTGGTAAGTGGTAATACCGGAAGCGGGAAAACCACAATATTCGATGCAATGTGTTATGCGCTTTTTGGTCAAACAACTAATGATCAAGACCGTGATGCGACAGCGCTACGTTCGGATTTTGCACCAAAAAATCAAGAAACGCGCGTTACTTTTACCTTTAGCTACAAAGGACAAACTTATCAAATTACCCGCCAGCCGAAACAAACGATTATGGGGCGTGGTAATAAATTAGTCGAACATGGGACAAAAGTTAGTTTAATCTATCCGCTGGAGAATTCAGAGCCAAACGAAATTAGTAAAATCGGTCCAGCTAATCAATTTATTGAACAGTTGTTAAATTTAACTCGAGATCAGTTTAAGCAAATTGTGCTCTTGCCGCAGGGAAAGTTTCGTCAATTTCTAGAATCGAGCAGTTCTGATAAAGAAACATTATTACGCGATCTTTTTAATACGCACTTTTATGAACAGTGGGCCGCAACGTTAAAGAATCAGCTCACCGAACAGCAACAGGCTTATAAGCAAACGTTAGATAAACTGTCAGTTACAAAGGCAAACTTAGCAGATGTTAATGATGATCAGTCAACGGCTGAGTGGTTAAGCCAGGTAGAACAAAAAATTAAAGATCGACAAAGTGATATTGAAAATATTTCCCAGGAAATAACCAGGCAGCAATTAGTGACGAATCAACTAAATCAGCAATTAACCAACCAACATGCTTTAGTCCAGGCAATGGGTGAAAAAAAGAAAGCGGATGCGGATCTTCTGGATTTGCAAGAGCAGGCGCCACAAATTAATCATTGGCGACAAATCATTGAACGGCTAACTTGGTATCAGGAACACCAGGCTGACTATTTAAATTACCAAAGCTTACATACAAAACTGGCGGAAAATCAGCGGCTTATAGCTGACAAACAAGCTGAAGTAAGAAAACTGCGTATTGAGCAAAAAGAGGTCGATACAGTTGCAGAACAACTGAAACAGCAGAACGAACGAATTCGAAAGCTACAGGAGCGGAAAAATGTTTTAGAAAACCAGCTACCACAATATACGCGTCGTGATCAGCTTAAGCAGGCCGTTCAAACTGGAGAAAAGCAGTTCAATGGACAACAACAATTAGTTACAAGTCAAAAAGAAAAATTAGAGTTAACCCAACAGCGGCTACAAAGGGTTACGGATCAACTTGACCAGTTGGGCGAAGTGCACGATCATGAATTAAAATTCGAAAATCAGCGGCATCAACTACAGAAGCTTCAGGAAATAGTTGCGGATCTTCAAAAACACCAGCGTAAATCAAATGAATTATCTAAACAGCAGCGGACTTTACAAAAATGGCTAGACCAGCAACAACAATTAATTACGCAGTCACAAACGACTTATGATGATTTGAAAGATGCTTATCTGCGTGGAGAAATTGCACGACTGGTTCACCAATTAAAACCGGGTTCGCCATGCCCAGTTTGTGGGGCAACTGATCATCCCCACCCTGCACCTTTGCCGAAAGATGATCGCGTGGTATTAAATGATGAAGTTGAAGCCGCTAATCAACGATTAAGTCAATTACAAAGGGAACAAGCAGCTAAAAAATCGCAGTTCGATGATCAAAAACATCAAGTTAATGAAGAAATGGCTACTATCAACGAATTGTTAGTACAGTTAAGCCAATTAATGAATGATGACTTTGCAACAATTGATGAGGCAAAAGAGAAAGTTCGAAGCTTTTCTGAAACTGTTAATAAATTGCGGCAAAATTTACTAAATGAGAAACGGCAAACACAAAAATTACTAACAGAACAGTCTGATTTGAATCAACGTCAAACGGAAGAACAGCAACAATTTACAGAAGCCCAGCAAGAGTTAGATAAACTACAGATGCAATTGACGACTGATCGAGCGACCTATCAAGCGGTCGTCAATGATTTGCAAACTGAATATGAAGATGCCCAGAGTGCAACGGCTCAGGTCGGTGAATGGCAAGATGAAATTAATCACTTCCAACAACACCAGCAAAATACGCAACGTAAACAGGCAATGTTATCAGAACGGGTAACAAATAATCAACAAGAGCTAACGGGACTGAATCAATTAGTTCAAACACTTCAAAAACAGATCACGGAGAGCCACAAAAAGTTACAGCAGCAGTTAGCAGATTATTCTCCAGAATTGGATGATAGTTTTTGGACTTGGGCTGGTGGGCATGTCAATGAGTTGACGACTTTGCAAAGTCGTGTGCAAGATTTCCACACTAAACAAACTCGTCTTCAAGCGCTTATTCAGCGCCTAGAAAAACAAATTGGCACTCAATCGATGCCGAATGTTGAACAAACTAGTCAGGAGTTAGCAGAAGAACAGCGACGATTAGCGGGGTTGCAACGACAGAGTGGCCAACTTAGTAATGAACTGCAAAATATTGTAAAAACTCACGATCAAGTTGCGAAAATTAATCGCCAACAAAATTCAGAATTGAAGCGAGTCCAAGATTTGCAGACCGTTAGCGACGTGATGAATGGAAATACTGATAATAAACTTAGTTTAGAACGTTATGTACTGCAAAGTTATCTAACAGAGGTACTGCAGGTAGCAAATGGACGACTAGCAAAACTGACGAATGGACGTTATGCTTTTAAACTCAGCGATGAAGCTGCAAGGGGCAACGGAACGAAGTGGAACGGTCTTGAAATTAACGTTTATGATGATAATGCAGGACAAGAACGCAGTGTCCGGACCCTTTCTGGTGGAGAAAGTTTTATTGCGTCATTGGCATTAGCTCTGGGACTGGGCGAAGTCATTCAAGAACGTAGTGGTGGCATTAAAGTAGAAACGCTATTTATTGATGAGGGCTTTGGATCATTAGATCAAGAAGCGTTGGAGCAGGCGATGAATGCTTTACAGTCAATTAAAGGCTATCAGATGATCGGCATTATTAGTCACGTGACTGAATTAGAAAATCAAATTCCCAACCAACTGCGGGTGATTTCACGCAATGGTGTGAGTCATGTTGAATATCGTCAAGAAATTTCCAGCCTCGAAAATTAGGGATTGCTAATTTAAATTTAATGTAATATGATTAGCATGATTAATAAACACGGGTGCATTTAAAGTAGATTTCCAGAGAGGCAACGGGTGGTGGAAGTTGTCAGTCGAAACTCCGGTGCATGAAATGTGGGCGGGTAATGCCGCACGGTCAATGGCCGTTATCCATTTCGAGGGTGACAGATTGTCAAACTTGGGTGGTACCGCGGAACTAGAGCCATTTCGTCCCAAAATATGAGGATGAAATGGCTCTTTTTGATTGGAGGAAACGTTATGTTAGATATTAAGAAGATTCGTCGTCAACCGGACTGGTTTAAAGAGAAGTTAGCAACCCGGGGGATTGACGCAGCAGAAATTGATGAAGTTCTGGAATTGGACCAAAAGCGGCGTGAATTATTACAAAAAGTCGAAGCACTGAAAGCACAACGCAATGAAGCTTCTAAGAAGATTGGTGAAGCAAAGCGCAATGGTGAATCTACTGAAGAAGCCATTAAGGAAACCCGAGACTTAGGTGACCAAATTAAGGACCTCGATGAAAAGGTAGAAGCTAATGATGAAGTCTTCTATGATAAAATGTCACGGTTGCCAAACGTTCCACATGATGACGTTCCGGTCAGCTTAACAGAAGATGGTGCGGTTGAATTACGGAAGGTTGGTCAAATTCGGGACTTTGACTTTGAACCAAAGCATCATTGGGATGTTGGTGAAAACCTTGGGATTTTGGACTTTGATCGGGCGCGGAAGGTTTCCGGAGCACGGTTTGTTTACTACCTTGGTTTAGGTGCGCAATTAGAGCGGGCCGTTTACAACTTCATGTTGGATGAACACATGAAGGATGGCTACACTGAAGTGCTGCCACCATACATTGTGAATGCAAAGTCTATGTATGGAACTGGTCAATTCCCGAAGTTTAAAGAAGGAGTTTACCAAGTTAATGGGGAAGACATGACGTTGATTCCAACCGCCGAAGTGCCGTTGACTAATTATTACCGTGGTGATGTAATTCCAGAACAGGAATTGCCAGTTTACGTTACTGCATTAACACCATGTTTCCGTTCAGAAGCAGGGGCTGCGGGTCGTGATACGCGGGGCTTGATTCGTATGCACCAATTCAATAAGGTGGAAATGGTTAAGTACACGAAGCCGGAAGATTCATGGGATGAATTAGAGAAGATGACTGCAAATGCAGAAAATATTCTTAAAAAGTTAGGATTGCCATATCACGTAATCACATTGACCAGCAGTGACATGAGTTTCACGGCTTCTATGACGCATGATTTGGAGCTTTGGATGCCAGCGCAAAACAAGTACCGTGAAGTTTCAAGCTGTTCTAACTGTCTTGATTTCCAGGCCCGGCGGATGCATACGCAGTACCGTGATGCGGATGGTAAATTGCATTATGTTCACACCCTGAATGGTTCAGGACTAGCCGTTGGACGGACGGTGGCCGCGATTTTGGAAAATTATCAAAATGCAGACGGTTCCGTTACCATTCCAGAGGTCCTGGTACCATACATGCATGGGGTTAAGAAGATCACAAAAGAAAATGCAGTCCCATTTCGTAATAAGCTGAATAAGTAAGATCAAAAAAGGCTAGTATGATACACTAAGGGTGGATCATCGGTTAATGATTGGATGAATAAATAGAATGGCGCCGGTGGGCGTCATTTTTTAGGTTAAGGAGCAATTGAAAATGCAAACCAAGTCGCTGCAATTAAAGTGGGTTGTGGCAGCCAGCCTATTTAACAATACGGGAGCCGCTCTACTGTGGCCCTTAACGACTGTCTATATGCATGAATATTTGGGCGAATCAATGACGATTGCTGGGGTCGTTATGTTTGTAATGTCACTGTGTATGATGA
>SKEM01001242.1_pt1 | contig 11898 bp, 5 predicted proteins | sample 4826731 | NCBI WGS metagenome assembly SKEM01 (sample SAMN11008809, study PRJNA524170) | human gut metagenome | biome: Human fecal sample; material: Feces; isolation source: fecal sample from pouch patient p37 | host: Homo sapiens | place: Israel: Tel-Aviv | collected 2015-07-27
GAACAAGACCATCGACCTATTAAACGACGGAATAAATTTTATCAAAGTCTCCGTACAGCCTCTTCCACGATTAAAGGCATGGAGACCATTCGAGGAATATATAAAAAGAACCGAAGAAATGGAACGCTCTTCGGCTTTTCGGTGTCTACTGAAATCAAGGTATTAATGGAAATACCAGCCTAAGATATTTGGAGTTCAGAGAGGGCACGTTTGATTTTCAAACTTCGCAACAAAACCTTATTTTGATAGTTTTGAGTTGTAAATTATGTTGTTCTAAAAGATGAATTACTCTCATTTAGAAAAACATTTTATAGTACTTTGAGAGAGATCTTTATTGATTTTTACATAATCTAATTTTAAAGGAATGTGTTCGCTATCTATAACTACTATTTTATCTATTGGAATATTTTTTGAAGTAGGTAATCTATCAAACACAGAATTTACTTTTATAAACTTTAAAGGCTTTTTAAGAATTCCAAAATCGTCATAGATTTCTGGTGAAGAATCATGAAGATAGCATACCAATTCAGCTGGACTTGAATCGTCTAAAGTTATTTTGAAATATGAGTGAAAGGGACTATCTGGTAAGTATGAAGATATTAATTCGAATAACCGATTATAACTGTCGTCCGTATACCCATACTCAATTAGATCCATATCTTTAAGGCTGCATAATATTAGTAACAAAACAACAATAGTATTCTTACGAACTATTCTAGCTTTATTATAGTCATACATATTATCTTTATGAAGATAACCGTTCCTGATAGTGTCTTTATAATCTATCAATACATTTTTTATTTTATCTTTACTAGATTGACTTAAATCAATCAGACTTTCATGATCGTAGAAATACCAAATCAAAGCTCCCAAACTAGTATCAAAATAACGAGTATTACGTTCGTTAACCTTAACTTGCTTAACTGTACTATGCTTATTATCTGGATTTTTTCTAACATCATCATCAGAAGGCTTATACTTCTTACCATGACGAAAAATAGTATTTCTTCCCAGTTTTATCCATGATTCAGTTTGATTGTTTAGATTCTTAATTTCATCCTGTAATATCTTATACAGTAGTTGCTCAACAGATTTTAGGTAACTTACTGTAATTGATGTGTAATCAAATGATATATTGTTTTTTATTGATTTAAACAAATATTCTGAGCTTACAAAAGATTTAGCAAAGTCATCTTTTCCGATAATCAATTTGACTCTTTCTTGTAAGCGACAAATTATTTTCTGCTTGTCATGATCATCAAAAGGTATACAATCATTCATTGATTCATTTTTTATTGAGTGATATACAAATAATTCTTGATTTGTTTTGACTTCCTTTAATATCTGCAACCTGACTGGCGCCATGTTAGAGTAATTGAAAGAACGAATCGTTTTAAATCCAGCCTTATCATTGATACTACTAAGCATTTTATTAACATACTTATCTATTTCAGAGTATAAACCTTTAGCAAAGAAAGTATCGATGAAGTCCTCAAAGCTATAAAGGGAAACGTTTTTATATGCTCCCACTACATTCTTTAAAACACCAACAAAATCTTTATCTTTATTAAAACTAATGATAAAAATTTTATCTAAATTCCATTTATTTAATAACTTATAAATTGAATCTTGATCTGCTGACATTATAAACTCATCATCATATTTTATACCGACTGCATAATCTTCGATTTTTAATAAATATTGAAAATCATTCGCATTCTCTAAATCTCGAATCTTATCAAAATTACTTCTCGATGGAATATAAGTAAAATCTATTTTTTTAATTTTACATAAGTCATCGATTAGTTTATTAATGAAATTAATTCGCAATTCTTTTTGAAGAACGTCTAAAAATCCCGTTTGTTCAAAATATTCCTTTGTAGTGATATTGAATATAGAAAAATCAGTATGAAATTCTGTATTATTTGGCATTGTATCAAAATATTTTTTTGAAAAATATTCGTTGTAGAAGTATTTTTCAAAAACTTCACAAGTACTTTCAACGATTTCTATATAACTTTTAATGTTATTTTCCATATATTTTACTCCAAAAAAAATGGCATATAGATCAGACTATACGCCATAGTTTTATCAGCTTCGTTTATTATCAAGATGTTTAATAATAATCTCTTTTACTGATAAAACGATTGTGGTTGCTAGCTCATATAGAGCGAGGTTTTGTTCTTTGTCCATTTTCATGAGACTTCCTCCTTCTGGGTGATTCATACGCTCACCAACAATAGAAGTTACAACAGAGTCAGTTTAAACTATTTTCTTTTAAAAGTCAATATCTTGTAAAAACCCCTTAACACTTTGTCACTAGATAATAAAAAAATGATTATTCTTAGGCGTAACTCTAGAATCCTTTTCACAACATTTTTAAAACACTTTTCATGTTTCTAGCTCATCAAAAATATCATGATATAATAGTTAAGCTATCGACAAACCGATTGCCCTTCTACAGAAGGTGTGAAAGGAGGTGATAGTTTTGAGTTACCTTTTCGCATTACTATAGTATCACGTGCGGATATCTATTGTCAAAAACTAACAAGAACAAGCCTCTATATTGAAACCTTTATTAACTTAGTGAAAAATCCCTTTTATATCGAATATAAGGAATTAAAAATCCCTTTTATATCGAAAGTTCCATTTATCTAATTATAGACCATGTTTAGATGTGTGAAGATAATTTATCCATCATCTTGTCATAGCTGTCAACAACCTCATATGTTACTTCACTATTAGAAATGATTTTAAAATGTTGACGTGCGGCTTCGATTTTAGCATTTTCAACACCTTTTAAATTTAATTCGATATTTTCCGAAACACCTTTAGTTTCGGCAATGAAATAGACATGTTTGTGATCCGGTTCGTTCAAGACAACAGCCCAGTCTGGATTATATTTGCCAACTGGCGTATTTATATAGAAACCACCAGGCAACTTAACATACATTTCAACATTCTGTTCGACGTCTAGATCACTAGCAAATCTTTTTTCCACTTCAGAATCCACTCGAACTTTATCATATAGATGTTTTTTCGCATCAAAGACATTTTGCCCCATAATTCCTTGAATATCACTATTGGCAAATATGGCATCTTCATCCCATACTTCGTCTAATTTGTTGTAAACAATATGAGAAATAATATTTTGTGCTTTCACAGCGTTAATGATGTTGCTAATTTGTACAATGAAGTTTTCAGGATTTGATTGATATTTTGCGAATTGTTCAGGGTGGATACCACTTAAAATATATGCAACTGTTTTGCGAAGTAATCCTACTTTTTGAGAAACTTCTCCGATTAAATCATATTTAACAGTATTTACCGGACTATAAATATCAGTTGTTCGCTTACCATCTACTGTAAATATTGTCCCTGTATCAGTAGCTTGCATACTGCCTTCAGTGATACGAGCTTTTAGTGTTTTAACAGTTAAATTTTTATTGATAAGTTGAATCGACTTTTCAATAATTTCTTGATCATCAAAATCGACTGTATAGTAAGATTTACGATTTATTTTTGACCATAAGTTTTTAAATTCTTTACTTGCATATTTTTCACGATTTAATTTCAAAGTAGTTCGTTTATTCTCATTCTCAATCGGTAGATCTTTGAGATTGTATACACTATTTATTAAATTTTGAATTGGAAGGGCGAATACTTGAAATTCTTCATCTAAAACTTCCTGAATAGCCTCTAGTTTTTCTGTAGCTGATAGTTTTTGATAAGTAACAGAAGTTTGCTTATTTTTTTCAATCAGTTTTCCTGATTTTAAGCTGGCCCATATTTCGGCTGCCTGCATATTATCAACCACCATTTTTGCAGTCACCTGTCCTTTGTTGTCTTCTACAACAAGTTCTCGCCCTTCAAATAATTTAGGTTCGATAAGTTTTGGTCTATTTTTAATTGCAACAGCTATTTCTGATTGAAGATCTCGAGCGAAGGTTTCGTAACTTTCGTTGGCGATAACAGTCAACACATTTACTTGTTGCACCTCGTTTTCACCCAAAGATTGTTCATCTTGGCGATCACCTTTTTGATTTACCGCTAAACGTAATCCACGACCGATTTCTTGCCGTTTCTTAATATCCGATGAAGATTGACGTAATGTCGCAATTTGGAAAACGTTCGGATTATCCCAACCTTCTTTTAGCGCTGAGTGAGAGAAAATGAATCGAACAGGTTCTTCAAATGATAATAGTCGCTCTTTATTTTTCATAATCAGGTCATATGCTGAAATATCATCACTCGATTCACTACCACGTTTGATTTTACTATCAACAGATTTTCCTTTTTTATCGATTGAGAAGTATCCAGCATGAACCTTTTCTGGAGATTTCAATTCACGTTCAAGATAAGTTCGATATTTTTCATCTAATAAAGTATCTGTTAATCGATCTCGTACGATATTTTTGTATTCTTCTTCGAAAATTCTTGCGTACGTACCTTTATCATCAATAGCTTCATAATCTTTATATTTGACTACTTCATCAATGAAAAATAATGATAATGTTTTAATTTCACGTTTGAACAGACTTTCTTCTTTAGTAAGATGAGAATGGATGGTCTCACGAATTTGTATGCGTCTTAAATCATCATCGTTGGTATTTCCAACAACTTCTCCAACAGATAATTTTTGTCCATTTGTAAACTCAACAAATTGATCAACCGCATTAATTTCTGAAACGACAAATCCACTATTATAAGATTCTATTTCACCCGAAAGTGGGTAAATGTTGTCTCCTTTATCTAACACTTTTGATGTCTTTACAATATTTCCTGTAGCGGATAACTTTTCAAATTGAATCCGTGCTTTTAATGCCGGTTTCTCTTTAATAGATTCGAGATACAGGTAGCCACTAGAAGCATTTGAACCTGATATTTCAATTCCTTTCACCGCTATTTTTTTTACTAGATGTTTTTGATATGCATCCACAGCATCCAATCGATAAACCATATTGTAGTTATCCCGATGTGTCGCTGAGTAATTAATGAAAAATAAAGGGTTAAACTTTGCTAAGCCAACACGTGTGGCATTCAGTTCGGCCTTTGATCCGTTTCCTAAAACTGATTGCGGTTCATCTATAATCATAATTGGATTCGTTGCTGCAATTACATCAATCGGACGGCGTCCACGGAATTGATCTAATATCATATCAATTCTTCGTGCATCTGCCCCACGTGCATTAAAAGCCTGCGTATTAACAATCATCACATTGATTCCAGCATCACTCGCAAAGGCTTCGATTTTATCAAGTTGGCTAGAGTTATAAATAAAGTGACGAATACCGATGCCGTATGCTTGTTTAAAGTGTTCAGACGTAGACTCAAATGTTTTAGCTATTCCTTCACGAATAGCAATGCTCGGAACGACAATGATAAATTTCGACCAACCATATTGCTTATTTAATTCAAGCATAGTTTTGATATACGTATATGTTTTACCCGTACCAGTTTCCATTTCCACTGTTAAAGTCAAACAATCTTTCGAGTTATCAATCTTTGTATTTTTATCCTTACCACCAATGGACATTTTAACAAGTTTATTATCCGTAAGTATGCCATTCTTTTTTTGCGTTGCTTGAATATTTTTTAAAAGATCACTATCTGATAATGAAATATCTGCATTTTTAAATCCATTGACAATATCTAAAGTAATGTTTTTTTCTTTCCCTATATCCATCATATAAGACATGCTGGTTTGCCTAGGCTGTCCTTCAAAAATAGAAGTAATCGCCTCTACGGCATCTAGTTGAAATTGTTGGTTCTTATACTGAAGTTTCATCTTTGACCCTCCAGATTAACTTGATATTTTTGCATCAAATCACCTTAACTTTCGTATCAGGACTGATAATCCGGAACTGCTCCATCACATTTACCTTTTGAGCTGATTTATCAAACGTTGACTCTTTAAAAACTACAATCAAAGGTTTGAGTGTGGCAATTTGACGGGTTAACTCATCCGTTAGGTTTTCACCAAAGTAACACACTACCCCTGATAATTCGCCAAAATAATCATATTTGATAATCTGTTCATCATTCGTCGTGTCAATCGTAATTGGTCGATTGTATTCTAATGCGCTATCTACTAATACATCATAGAGTAAGTCATAATCTGAACGGTTATCGGAGTGATTATCAATATCTTCTAGCAAGTCTACTTGATCAAGGTCACCAGCTGTTTTAAAGACATCTTCCTTTAAACCTGTTGAATCCAACTTTAAAGCACGGAACCCACTTGTATCACCAATTTTTTCAGCAGCACGACGAATACGTTCTCGAGAAATTTGATCAATCGTAGTATATCCCGCTTTACGTGCTTCTGAATTTTCAGGTGTTTCTTCATCAAGTGTTGCGACGATAAACTTACGGTTTCCACCATCTTTAGCATTTAATTGCATCACAGCATCTGCGGTCGTTCCTGAACCAGCAAAAAAATCCAAAATATTTGAATTATATTGACTAGATATTTGAATCAAAAATTTAATAAGACTTACCGGTTTTGGAAAATCAAACTCGTTAATTCTAAGTTTACGTAAATCTCTAGTCCCTTGGTTTGTGGAAATATCAGTGATTAGATCTTTTATTACAGTATTGGCAAATTCTCTTCTTTTGGTAAAAATTTTATAGGTGTCATTGTATTTAACAAATAATAAATCATCTATCTCATTTTTAATTTTTTCCTGTGACCATCGATAGGCATGATACTTGTGTCTGCCATCTGAATTTTTATGAGGAGTTATTAATACGTATGATTGAGAATGCGGGTTTTCAAATACAACAGATTTATCCTCTTCCCTATACCAAATATTAAATACTAAATTAGGACGAGTCTCTTCGTTAAAAGCAGAATTCCCATTATATAACTCATGTGTAGCTAAGTATGGTCCCTTGTCATCAAAAGAAATTTTATTGTTTGTCTCAGAATAAATTGTGGGCATTAATTTATTCAAATCCTGAGTATTAGCACTAAATTCATTAATTAACTGAATATTTTTAGCGTATGCATATATGAGCTCAGATGTAGATTTAGCACCCTTACTTTTTAATGATCTACCTTCTTTTTTATTAACCCAAGTAAATCTATTAACAAAATTATCCTCACCAAAGATTTCATCCATTAATAATTTTAAATTGGATTGTTCGTTATCATCTATAGAGACAAAAATAGCACCTGTATCCGATAATAAATTACGGGCCAATTTCAATCTAGGATACATCATAGTTAACCAATCAGAATGGTAGCGACCATTGGATTTTTCATTCTTTACTAATCGATTCCCAGCTTCATCTATAATTCCTTCTGATACGTCATTTTCTTTTTGCGTTTTTTTGAAGTTATCTTGATAAACAAAGTCTTTACCTGTGTTATAGGGCGGATCAATATAAATCATATCAATTTTCCCAAGATAAGATTCTTGCAGTAATTTCAATGTTTCAAGATTATCCCCCGTAATAAATATATTCTCAGAATTTTCAAAGTTCACACTTTCTTCTGGCTGTGCACGCAATGTTTTAGTGGTTGGCGCTGCAGCTTCAAAATATGCTTTGGCTTTTCCGTTCCAAGTAAAATCGTAACGTTCTTTTTGTTCTTCTGCTTTGACAAATAAATCACGTAATTCATTCAACAGCTCAGTATCTACTTGACGTGAATGAACATCAGATAAATTGATTTTTTCTGGTCTATCAGACATCTTTATTCTCCTTTTAATTTGGCTAGTTTCTGTTCTACTGTATATCTTTCTCTAGCCAATGCTTGTTTTTTATTAGTTTGGATAGATCTTTTAATCTGTGTATTGATTCGATCTATTTCCAATTCCAATTCATTGATTATCTGTATGTCATCAACTTGTTGCTTCAATGGTTGAGAGATATCCTTAATATCTAACAATTGACGAATAAAATTATCACGAACCTCATCAATAGATAATCCTTTAATTTGAAGATGATTTTCTACTTTTTTAGAAATACATTGCCCTTGATAGTACATTATGACAAGTTCATCACTGATAATGAATAAAATCTCTTGTGGTATTTTAGAAACAATCTCCTTAATCACTCTTACATCAAAATCAAACATTTCAATACTAAATATCTCAATTTCTTGTATCTTTTTCGCAGGTAAATTAATCGTAGTAGGTCCTAATTTCCCTAACCAACGAATACGCCCAATCTTCGTAGCATCATCAAAGTTAAATCGATCTTTGGGAATAATACGATTCACAACTGCTTGTTTTGGAATCTCTAGAATCATCTACTCACTCCTAACAACTAAAAAATCAATTAATTCAAAATCATTTAATCCATTTATATCATTCTCCAAAGCGGTTGTACCGCCAGTAGTAAAGAGACTATCGATATCCTTTTCCTCCTTAACGATAATCATGGAGTCAATTGCTTGATTAAGTAAATTCGAATACTTACTCATATCTTTCCCCTCAAGTGTTTCTATGTTAAATGATTGCACGAGGTTCTCAATCGGTACAGATTTTTCTCTGGATAGATACCGCATATCATCTAGAATTTTTTTAGGATTAAAATGATTCGAAATAATCTCACCATTTTCAGCGATATAGACTAAATAAAACGGATGTAATCGATTTTGTTTGTCTATATTCATAGCGTTGTTTCGATTTCTTAAAACAAAGATAACACCTGCTGGATGATTACTATCAGCCTTTGTTATCGCATGAATTCCATAGGGCTTTGCTTCGTAATCTCCGTATTTTTCCCTCAATTTTTGCAGGTCAAGTTGAAACTCGTTCAGACCTAAATCCATAATATTGATTCCACTTGACATATCCTCTAAATCAACCACTTCATTCTGTAACGTTTCTAGTTGTTTTTTACGATATTCCATATCTGGATCTGTATTATCGATGGTATCCTCCCCTGTTGAGGATATAGCCACTAACTTTGCTCGGTTCTCAACCCGTGCTTTTAAATTAATATATTCATCAAGACTAATATCGGGCCAAAAATTGACCATTTGAATGACATCGTTGGTAGATCCAATTCGGTCAATACGACCAAAACGTTGAATAATACGAACGGGATTCCAGTGGATATCGTAATTAATTAGATAATCTGCATCTTGCAAATTTTGACCTTCGCTAATGACATCTGTCGCAATCACTACATCAATTTCACCATCTAAACCTAATGCATCACGATTTTTAGATTTGGGACTAAATAAAGTAAGCAACTCATTAAAATCGTTTTTTCTTCCTGGAATGGTTGACTCTGTTCGTGTTCCCGATATCAAAGCTGTATGAACCCCATCTTTTTGGATTAATTGATTAGATAAATATTTATATAAATAGTCTGCTGTATCAGAAAAAGACGTGAAGATTAGGACCTTTTTATTTCCTTTATTAATCGGATTATCTATCTTTTTAAAAATTAGTTCTTGAAGTGTTGCCATCTTTATATCGTGTTCCGTAGTAATACGATTTACAACATCCAATAGTTCAGTAAACACATACTTATCCGCTACTAATTGTTTTTCCCATGATTGATGATCCATATCTGCTAGATCAATTTTTAAGTCCTGTCCAACGGTAAACACATCATCTTCAAAATCATCTGTATCGCTTTTTACAATGCCATTTTTTGATTGTTTATACTCTTCAATAACTTGTAATTTCAAACGAATATTCTCTAAAATTCATTCACTTGTTAATGTAAATGCATGAATAGAACTTTCAGCTCGTTTGAGTAAATTCGTAATCATCAGCTGATTGCGTCCTTTTTCTCGATTTGCCCAACTTGAAGCTCCAGCTTTTGCCTGATCTGTGTACTTCTCTATTTTAGAGGGATACACATATTTAAGCGGCGTATAAACTTCCAGATTTAGCAAATCGATAAACTGAAATAGATCATTATAGGTTATATCTAAGTCTGTTAATTTCGGACTTTCGTTAATTGGAGCTAATCTTTTTGGAAATTTCCCAATATCCGATTGAGTATAATATTTTTCTATATGTTTACGACTACGAGAAATAGTCACGCTATCTAATAACTCAAAAAAATCAAAATCCAACATATCAAGTAAGTACTCCGTTGTACGATTTTCAGTTTCCAAAGAAGACCAATCTTTAAAAGCTCGTTGAGCTTGACCAAAAATTTCTGTTACTGTTTTTTTAGTAGTCAAAGTTTTCGTAAGATTACTACTATCACCTTCCGATGCTAGCATCAATTGATTACGTAGATCAGAAAAATCGGTATTCACAGGAGTTGCAGATAACATTAAGACTTTTGTTTTTACTCCTGATTTAATAATTTTTCGCATTAGCTTTTGGTAACGATTTTCTACACCTTCTTCTTTTTTATGTGTAGTACCCTCGCCATTTCTAAAGTTATGACTTTCATCAATTACAACTAAATCATAATTCCCCCAGTTTATCTTTCCTAAATCAATTCCATTACTTTCACCACGTTTGCGATCCATATCTGTATGAAATAAGACATCATACCGCAAACGATCTTCAGCTAATGGATTATTTTTGTAGTTATTCTTGTAATTATTCCAATTATCTTTCAATCTTTTCGGTACTAAAACGAGGACATTTTTATTACGTGATTCATAATATTTAATGACTCCTATAGCTGAGAACGTTTTCCCCAAACCAACAGAATCTGCCAAAATAACACCATTGTGTTTCTCTAATTTACTAATGGATCCCAATACAGCATCCTTTTGAAAATCATACAATAATGACCAGATTTTTGAGTCTTTAAACCCTGTACGTTCATCAGGAATATAATCCTTATCTAAATCAGACAAAAATTCACCAAACAAATTATATAACGCAATATAGTAGATAAACTCTGGGGAATTCTCTTGATATGCAGCCGTAATATTATCTAATACCGTATCCGTTACCTCATCGACATAATCCTGATTATGCCAAACTTGCTCAAATGCATTTAAGAATTGTTGTGTATTTTCATTTTCGAATTTTGAAATATTATAAAAAAGCTTTTCACCTTTTGTTGTTCCAATTTCAGCGGTTGTAAATTCATCAAAAGGTGCATATACATTTATATTTCCTTTATTTTCCACGACCATGAAATTATCAGAACGTTGACCAGAAATATTTGACTTAAACGTAACTTTTTGACGAATCCATTCTGCAGCTTCTTTAGCGATGGCCTTTTGAGATAATTCGTTGCGCATTCTTAATTCAAATTCATTCCCATACAGCTGACTTTCACGATTTAGACGAGGAATAAAGAACTCTCTTTTTTCTTTCGGTGCTTTTTCTTTCGTAAATAGATCACTAGTAAATAAAAACTGAATTTGATCAACTTTTTCTAACTCTTTTTTTAATTCTTCATACGCATAGATTGAAAATGATGCTGCAGCAATTTTTAACTTGCTCTGTGCTTTTAGTTCTTTTTTAAAATCATCCACTACACGTTCATCAATATTATTAAAATTTTTCATTTTCTCGCAACACCCCTTCTAAATAATATTTTTCCTTACTTACCAAATGGCCACCAACGTCGTTTTTTCTTATCTATCTCTATATCTTTGGGTTTGTTAACATCCTTGGATAAAGTAGCAGGTGTTGATTGAGTTGTTAATGATTTTAACTCTTTTATTTATTCTTTATATTATTCCAATAATTTTTTATCCTGTAAGGCTTGACGTTGTTGTTAGTCTAAAAGATTTTGCATATTACTTAATTGTTCAATTGTTCATCTTTAGTGTTTTGTAAATCTTTTATCTGCTCTTTTTGATACTCAATTATATCTAGTATACCCTAATTGCTAGTTGATTTCATTGAAAAATATATAAGTCGTGCTATCCTAATCTTAAACCACTAAGCATTAGAAAGCTCACGACCTATATGACTTATAATAGCACACTTACAAAAGTTTTTGTTTATT
>SKEM01001243.1_pt1 | contig 11889 bp, 10 predicted proteins | sample 4826731 | NCBI WGS metagenome assembly SKEM01 (sample SAMN11008809, study PRJNA524170) | human gut metagenome | biome: Human fecal sample; material: Feces; isolation source: fecal sample from pouch patient p37 | host: Homo sapiens | place: Israel: Tel-Aviv | collected 2015-07-27
GGTGGTAGGTCATCCGGTACTTGCCGATCTGGACCTCGTCGCCGGAGCGAAGCGCCACTTGCTCCACACGCGTGCGGTTGACATACGTTCCATTGAGCGAACCGGAGTCACGGACGCCGTACCCGCCATCGGGCAGCGACGAGAAGACCGCGTGCTTCCTGGAGACGGTGACGTCATCGAGGAAGATGTCGGCACGAGGGTGGCGCCCCACGGTGGTCTCCTCGGCGTCCAGGAGGAACCGCGCACCGGTGGTCGGCCCGTGGTGGACCAGGAGAAGCGCCGTTCCCGACGGTAGGGCAGCGATCGCGGCGGCGTCCTGCTGGCTCAGCCCCACCACCGGGGAGTCGACTGCGTTGGCGACGTCGACGACCCCGAAGGTCTGTGTGGAGGAGGGATCCTGCTCGATCGGACTGCTCGACATTATTCCTGCCCCTCGGTTCGTTGCGGCGCCCGGGGCGGCGGCGCCGTCGTCGTGGCGGCGGACGTCCGGATCGGCTCAGGCGCTCGGCTCGAGCGCGGCCACGACCTCGTCGGCCAGTGCCGAGAGCTGGCGGAGGAAGGTGGTGATCTCGTCGAGCGTGGAGGACATCGGCAGCGCGCTCGTCCTCACGCCGTACTCGACGTACTCGCCGTCCTGGCGGAACCCCTGGCCCGCGTGGCGGGGCAGGAAGCCCTCCGCCCGCAGGCGGTCCAACTCCTGCACCTCCGACGATGGGCGCTTCTTGCTGGGGCGCGGGCCGGACCTCGTCCACACCATGGAGGAGGCTTCGAGGACCGGCCAGGCGCGCACGAGCGGTTCCCAGTCGAACGGCTGCCGTGGATCGTCCGCTGTCAGGTCCTGCCGGATGGAGATGAGCGCCCGGAGCCCCTTGCCCCCGGTGATCTCACCGTTCTCGGAGGCCTCAGGTCGCATTGTCCTTCCCTCCGCGTCTTCCACCTCGACGTGGAGAAAGCTGCCCGGCCAGCTCGGCAGCGCTGTCGTGAGATAGATCAGCGGCTTCGCACTGGCACTCGAGTTTCCGAGGCGGAAGCCGTGGCCGGGCTGCTGGAGGAGGAAGTCCGTCTTCACCTGGAGGTCGTGGAGCCCGTTCCGCGAGGGGACTACGAGCGAGTTCCACCGTGTGGAGCCGCTCAGCTCCTGCAGCGGGGTGAGGTGTTCCGTCCAGGCGCGGGCCGTCATCCTGGCCCAGGCGTTGGTGCTTCTGGTGAAGGGGCCGATGATGGTGGGCCAGGTCATCTGCTCCCATCCCTTGGGAAGGTCCTTGTCGAGGTGCACGTGGGGCAGAGTCAGAACGATCTTGGCCGGCGCGCCGTGAGTGTCCGTGTACCGGAGCAGCTGCCGAGGTCCGAGACCCGAGAGCACCTTGCACTCGATGGCGAGCAGTGGGGCGCCGTCGTCGGCCGCCACGATCTTGAGGTCGATCCGGTCAAGACCGCCGCCCTCGCGGTTCGCGCTCACCTCCCGCACCACGCGGATCCCGGTCGCGCAGGCCTCCCTCGGGAGGAGACCGAGCTCGACCAAGGGGGAGGGATCCGCGGTGATCATCGTCGCGAGCACATCCGACCACCGATTCTCGTTCGAGTAGGGGATGAGAAGCGAGATGTCGACGCCGCTGTCTGTCATGTCCGCAGCGTACGCGCCGGCCATAGGCGTCTCGGGGCCGAACGCGTTGCGACTCGGCCGCACCGCGTTGTGGTGGAACCGCAGCGGACGATCCTCGCCGACGCATCCTCCCGGCGGCCCTGCTCGGCCCCGCCCACCCCTGCCGTAGGCTGCCCCGCGTGAGCAAGCGCAAGGACCACTGGCACCCCGGCACCCCGATCGAGACCGAGGACGGAGCCCCCGTCGTCGGCACCTCCATGGGCTTCCTCGACAACCCGGGGGCCCAGCGCGTCAGCCGCGTCGCCGCCCTCGCCTCCCGCCGCGCCCGCACCAAGCACGGCCGCTTCCTCGTCGAGGGTCCCCAGGGCGTGCGCGAGGCCGTCGTCCACCAGCCCGCCCGTGTCCAGGACCTCTACCTCACCCAGGCCGCCCTCGAGCGCCACTCTGACGTGCTCGCCGCCGCCCAGGACGCCGGCTTCTACGTCCACCTCGTCACCGAGCAGGTGATGTCCGCGATGAGCACCGACGCCCAGGGCGTCCTCGCCGTCGTCGCCACCGCCGCGGGCGCCGACGCTGCCACGGGTGTCGAGGCCCTCACCGCGGTCCTCGAGCGGGGCGCCCGCCTCGTCGCCGTCCTCACCGAGACCCAGGACCCCGGCAACGCCGGCGCCATCATCCGCGCCGCCGACGCCGCGGGGGCCGACGCCGTCGTCCTCGCCCGCGGCTCCGTCGACCCCACGAACCCCAAGGTTGTGCGCTCCACCGCCGGCAGCCTCTTCCACCTGCCCGTCGTCTCCGACCTCACCCTCGACGAGGCCGTCACCGCCCTCAAGGCCGCGGGTCTGTCCGTCCTGGCCGCCGACGGCGCGGGGGAGACGGGCCTGTACTCCCCGGCCGCCGACGAGCTCCTCGCAGCACCCACGGTTTGGCTCCTCGGCAACGAGGCCCGCGGCTTCGCCCCGGCCACCCTCGGCGCCGCCGACGCCGTCGTCTCCATCCCCGTCTACGGCGAGGCCGAGTCCCTCAACGTCGCGACCGCCGCCGCGATCTGCCTCTACGCCTCCGCCCGCGCCCACCACGCGGGGGAGTGACCCGAGAGACTGGCCCGTCCCGCAGCGCCTAGCGGGTCCGGGAGGTCGGGCGCCCGGACCCGAGGCGACCCGCCTACGGACGTGTGTCGGACAGATCACGCGACGGTGCTAGCCTGCGGGAGCCGTCCGAGGCCGGACGGCGGTGAGCGGGCCCTGTGGCACCGCCGCCGCAATCAGGGGCTGACCGCCCGGGAAGAGGGACATCGTGCCGATGGGGATGCACTGTCGCTGCTGTCGCTGAGACGCAGCCACTGCTCCCCCGTCCCTCTGAGGCCCAGCCTCCCGAACCCGCACGAGGTTCTCATTGCCCGCACACCACACCGCCAGAACCGCCCCGCCGGCAGCCGTGCCGCGCCGTGGAGGACAGCGCGCAGCCCGCGTCCGCGAGGCGGTCACCGGCTACGCCTTCCTGGCCCCGAGCGTCCTCGGTGTCCTGCTCTTCATGGTCGTGCCCGTCGGCGTCATCTTCTGGCTGGCCTTCCACAAGTGGGACCTCATCTCCTCCCCGGAGTTCGTCGGCCTCAGTCAGATCACCGACACACTCGGTGACCCCGAGTTCAGGTCCTCCATCGGCATCACGCTCGGGCTCGTCGTCCTCGTCGTGCCGGTGCAGATCGTCCTCGGCCTGGCACTGGCCAACATGCTGACGAAGGGCGTGCGCGGCACCAACGTGCTGCGAGCGCTCATCGTCATCCCGTGGATCTCCTCGCCGCTCGCCCTCGGGGTCGTGTGGTCCTGGCTCCTGGCGCCCACGGGAGGCGTGCTCTCGACGATCGCCGGGCACCGGCTCGAGATCCTGGTGTCGGACACCTGGGCGCTTCCGGCCGTCGCCTTCGTCGTCATCTGGAACCAGGTGGGCTACACCTCCCTCTTCTTCATCGCGGGACTCCTGTCCATCCCGTCCGAGCTCATCGAGGCGGCCTGGGTCGACGGCGCCAGCCCCTCCCAGATCTTCTGGCGCATCAAGGTGCCGCTGCTGCGCCCGACCTTCTTCTTCGTCTCCGTCACCTCGGTCATCGCGGCGTTCAACGTCTTCGACCAGGTCTACGCCCTCACCGGCGGCGGGCCCGACGGGAAGACCTCCGTGCTGGCTTACCAGATCTACTCGACGGCCTTCGTCGACTGGAACATCGGCAAGGCCTCCGTCATGGCCCTGGTCATGTTCCTCATCCTGCTGGCCATCACGCTCGCCCAGAACCTCTACTTCCGCAGGAGGACGACCTATGAGCTCGTCTGAGACCGTCCTGCCGAACCCCGTCTCCGCCCGCCGTCCGCGCGCCCGCGCCGTCGACCGGCGCGGTCCGCTGGCCACGGTCGGGATCTACCTGGGCCTGGGCCTGGCCGCCGCGATCATGGTGCTGCCCTTCGTGTTCTCCTTCGTGACGGCCTTCAAGTCCCCCCAGGACTTCGCCTCCCACTCCCCGCTGTCCCTGCCGACGACGTGGACCCTGGAGTCCTTCGAGGAGGTGCTGAACGGGCGGATCGCCATGATCGCCTCCATCGGCACGACCCTAGCGATGGTCGTGGTCATGGTCCTCGTCCAGGTCTCCTCATCGGTCCTGGCGGCCTACGCCTTCGCGCGTCTGCGGTTCCCGGGCCGCGACGCGATCTTCTGGTTGTTCCTCTCCACGATGATGATCCCGTCGACCGTCCTCGTTATCCCGCTCTACCTCATGATGTCGAAGGCTGGTCTCGCGAACACCTTCTGGGGCCTCGTCATTCCCTTCATGCTGGCCTCGCCGTACGCCGTCTTCCTCCTGCGGGAGAACTTCAAGGCGATCCCGCAGGAGCTCATCGACGCCGCCCGCGTCGACGGCGCCGGCAGCCTGCGCACCCTCCTGCAGATCGTCCTGCCGATCTCCCGACCGATCCTCGCGACGCTCACGCTCATCACCGTGGTGAGCCAGTGGAACTCCTTCATGTGGCCCCGGATCATCGCCAACCAGGACCCGAAGGTCATCACCGTGGCGACCGCCGCCATGCAGTCCCAGTACACGTCCAACTGGACCTACGTCATGGCCGCCACGACCCTCGCCCTGGTCCCCCTCATCATCCTGTTCGTCCTGTTCCAGAAGCAGATCGTCGCCTCGATCGTGCTCACCGGACTCAAGTAGGCCGCCCCGCCGGGCGCGCCGAGCCCCACCAAGGAAAGAGAGAACCCATGTCCCTCAGCGGATCCTCAGTCTCCCGCCGTTCCCTCCTGCGCGCGGGCGGCATGACCGTCTCCGCCGGCGCCATCGCCTCCGTCCTCGCCGCGTGCACCTCCACGCGCACCGACGACTCCTCCTCGTCGTCGTCCTCCGGCGGCTCCCTCACCTTCCGCCTGTGGGACGAGGGCGCGGCCTCCGCCTACGAGGAGGCGCTCACGTCCTTCACCGAGGACACCGGCATCGAGGTCAAGATCGAGCAGGTCGCCTGGTCCGACTACTTCACGACCCTGCGCAACGACATCGCCGCCGGTAGCGCCCCCGACGTCTTCTGGGTGAACGCCTCCAACTACGTCGACTACGCCGCCGCGGGCAAGCTCCTCGACATCGAGAAGACCTTCGCCGAGTCGGAGCGCACGGGCTGGCTCGAGGCCGCCATGGACCAGTACACGGTGGACGGCAACCTCTGGGGCGTTCCCGCGATGACGGACCCGAACATCGCGGTCTACTACAACAAGGAGCTCCTCGACGCCGCCGGCATGTCCGTCGAGGACCTCGCCGACCTTGCCTGGGATCCCACTGCTGAGTCGGACACCCTCCGAGAGATTGCCACGAAGCTCACCCTGGACAAGGCCGGGAAGACGCCTGCTGACGACGGTTTCGACTCCGGTAACATCGTCCAGTTCGGCTACAACGCCGCTTCCGACCTCCAGGCGATCTACCTTCCGTGGCTCGGTGCCAACGGAGCCACCTACCAGGACGACGACGGTCAGATGTCCTTCGCCTCCGACGCGGGCATCGAGACCTTCCAGTACATCGTCGACCTCATCAACGAGGACTACGTCTCCCCGTCCGCAGCGGACACGAACACCAACGGCGACTTCAGCCGGGACCAGTTCATCCAGGGGAAGATGGGCCTCTTCCAGTCGGGTGCCTACAACCTCGCCAACATCAAGGACGGCGCCGACTTCGAGTGGGGCATCGTCGAGCTCCCGCAGGGCCCGAAGGGTCGCGGAGGCGTGGTCTCCGCCGTCGCCGCCGTCGGCTCCGCCGCCTCCACGAGCACTGACGCCCAGAAGAAGCTCCTCGCCTGGATCGGCTCCGCCGACGGGTCGAAGGTCCTCGGGGAGAAGGGCGTGGGTCTGCCGGGCAACACCGACGCCCAGGACTCCTGGAAGACGTACTGGACGGACCAGGACGTCGACGTCACGCCGATGATGACGATCGACCCGGACACGTCCCTGCCCGGTCCCTGGGGCGCCAAGATCCAGGCGGCCATGGACGCGACGAACAAGGTGCTGCCCTCGGTCTTCCTCGGCAAGAAGGACGTCGCCGAGGGTCTCAAGGAGGCCCAGGACGCCGGCAACGCCGCCATCGACGGCTGACCTCGGCTCCGTCCCGGACCCGCCCAGGACCACGACCAGCCGGGGCGCGCACCCGCGCCCCGCCCCCGGCGCACCCACCGCTCGAGAGGAGCACCATGCCCGCCCTCGTCCCCGCGCAGGCCCTCGACCCGGCTGAGGACCCCGCTCCTGGTCTCCCGAGCGTCCTCGCCGTCTACGCGCATCCCGACGACGCCGACGTGGGCGCCGGCGGAACGCTCGCGCGCCTGGCCCGGACCGGTCACGACGTGGCGCTCGTGCTGGTCACCTCGGGGGACGCAGGCGGGTTCGAGAACGCGGGGCAGGACCGCATGAGCGAGCGACGTCGGGGCGAGCAGCGCGAGGCCGCAGCCGCGCTGGGCATCACCGACGTCACCTTCCTCACCGGGTATCGGGACGGGCACGTGCGCGAGGGCATGGGCACGGAGCAGGCGGGGCTCGTGCGCGACGTCGTCGCCGCGGTCCGCCTCCACCGCGCCGACCTCATCCTCACCACCTCGCCCGAGTACAACTTCGGCTCCACGGCCGCCAACCACCCCGATCACCGCGCCGTCGGCCGCGCGGTGGTCGAGGCCGCCTACCCGGCCGCCGGCAACCCCTTCGACTACCGCGAGCTCGGGGCCCAGGGGCTCGAGGCCCACGACCCCCTCGAGGTCTGGTTCCAGGGGCACAGGGAGGTCAACCACGTCGTCGCCCTCGCCCCGGAGGACCTCGACGCCAAGGTCTCGGCGGTGCGCTCGCACCCGAGCCAGTTCCAGGACCTCGACGGCATCGAGACCTTCGTACGCTCCCGCGCTGCGGAGGAGGTGGCGGGCACCGGGGACGCGGAGGCGGGGGAGCGCTTCTACCGCTGGGTCGTCCGCGGCCTCGACGGTTCACTCGGCTGAGTCCTGGGACGGTGCGCTCGCGCACCGGGACCGCGGATTGTACGCGGCTCAGGCCCGGCCCCGGCTCTCAGCCGAGAAGGTCGGTGAAGGACAGGTCGAAGCCGCTCGGCCCCGTCGGCAGGCCCGCTGCGAGGGCCCACCCGGCGGCCTCCGCGAGGCTCGGGGCACCGAGCGAGCCGCCTGGGCGCCCAACCGCCAGGCCGCCGGTCACCGAGGCGAGGCTGAGCGACGCCCGCAGACCCAGTCCGGCTGCGAGGCCCGCGACGAGCCCCGCCGTGAAGTCGTCGCCCGCTCCGGTCGTGTCGATCGCATCCACGGGAGCCGCCGGCAGCACGACCTCCTCGTCGCCGGAGCAGGCGACGACGCCGTCGGCGCCGCAGGTGACGACGGCGAGCGGGCCCCGTCGTGCGAGTGCCCGCGCCGCGTCCCGCGGTGAGTCGGTCCGCGTGTACCGCTGCGCCTCCGCGTCGCTGGGAGTGAAGACGTCGATGAGCTCCAGCGGCTCCAGGTCCGCCGCGCTCCACCGGCCGCTCGCGTCCCAGCCGACGTCGCCGACGACGGCGGTCGGGGCCGCGCCCGAGCGCCATCCGCGCACGGGTTCCTCGTTGCGGGCCACGTGCCGCAGGTCGGTGACGAGGACGGACGGTGAGATCTCCCAGCCCGCGAGGCGGACGGCGGTGTCCGAGCCGGCCGTCGTCATGGCGCGGTCGCCGTCGTAGGCGAGGGAGACGGTCACGTTCTGCGCGGGTGCGCTCACGCACCCGGACAGGTCGAGTCCTGCATCAGCGAGCGCTGCGCGGACGAGTCCGCCGGTCTCGTCCTGGCCGAGCTCGGTTCTCAGCGCCACGGGCAGTCCCAGACGGGCGAGCGAGACGGCCTGGTTCGCCCACCCGCCGGGCGTCATCGTGCACGACGCCCCCCACTGCTCCTCGCCGAGGCGCGGGGCGTGCTCGAGGCCCGTCATGATGACGTCGAGGAAGACTGGGCCGGCCACCGCGATCGGGTGGTCGTGGGACGGCCGGACGGGCACGAGCGAGCGGGTGGGCACAGGACCTCCGTGGGCGGGGTTGGGAAGAGCGAACGGAACATCGCCCCGACTCTAGGGCCCCGTGCGATAGCCTGCCCGCGGCGCGCAACTGGTGCGTCGCACGGAGGTTACCGTTCATGAAGCTGCTCATCGTCGGAGGCGGAGGCTTCCGCGTCCCCCAGGTCGTCGAGGTCCTCGCGGCCGCCCGCGCCGGCTCCGGGCTGTACCCGGGCCTCGAGGTGGACGAGGTCTGCCTGTACGACACCTCGGCCGCGCGCCTGGACGTCATGCGCGCCGTCCTGCGGGACCTAAACTACCCGCAGGCTCCGATCATCACCTCGACCACCGACCTGCGCGAGGCCGTGGCCGGCTCGGACTTCATCTTCTCCGCGCTGCGCGAGGGCGGTACCCACGGGCGCGTCATCGACGAGCTCGTGGCCCTCAGAGAGGGCGTCCTCGGCCAGGAGACGGTGGGAGTCGGCGGATACGCCTACGCCTTCCGCACGGTCCCGGCCGCGATGGAGCTGGCCCGGGCCGTGCGGGACCTGGCGCCGGAGGCCTGGGTCATCAACTTCACCAACCCGGCGGGCATCATCACGCAGGCCATGCGCTCCGTGCTCGGCGACCGCGTCGTGGGCATCTGCGACACCCCGATCGGCCTGGTGCGCCGGGCGACGGCGGCCGTCGGCGGGGACGCCGCGCGCGTCTCGCAGGTGGCGCAGGGCTCCGACGTCGACTTCGACTACGTGGGTCTCAACCACCTGGGCTGGCTGCGCAGCCTCACTGTGGCCGGCGAGGACCGCCTCCCGGCTCTGCTCGCGGACGACGAGGCGCTGGACCACATGGAGGAGGCCCGCACGATCGGCGCCGACTGGCTGCGCACGATCGGCATGCTCCCCAACGAGTACCTCTTCTACTACTACCTCAACCGCGAGTCGGTGGCGCGCATCCGCGAGGAGGCCGAGACCCGCGGCCAGTTCCTCGAGCGCCAGCAGGGCGCCTTCTACGACGCCGTCGCGGCCGAGCCGGGGCGCGCGGGCGAGCTGTGGACCCGCACGCACGACGAGCGCGAGGCCACCTACATGGCGGAGTCGCGCGACGAGTCGGAGCGCGCCGGACGCCGTGCGGAGGACATCGCGGGCGGCGGCTACCAGCAGGTGGCCCTCGACCTCATGACGGCGCTGCGCACGGGCGCGCCGGCCCGCATGGTGCTCGACGTCGGCAACGCCGACGCCCACGCCAGGGACGGCAAGGGCCTCGTGGTCCCTCAGCTTCGCGAGGACGCGGTCATCGAGGTGCCCTGCGTCGTGGACGCGGACGGCGTGCACCCGCAGCGCGTGGGCGCGCTGGGCGGCCCGGAGCTGGGCCTGGTCGCGAGCGTCAAGGGCTGCGAGGAGCTCGTCATCGAGGCGGCTCTGTCCGGCGACGAGCGCCTCGCGTGGCGAGCACTGGCCTCGCACCCGCTGGTCGACTCGGTCAACGTGGCGCGTCGCGTGCTGGACGGCTACCTGGAGAGGAACCCCGGGGTGGCGCGCACCTTCGGGCACCGCGTCAGGCACTGAGACGCGTGGGCGGCGGTGGTCGCCGTCGGTGCTATCGTCACGAGCACGCCCGTCCCGGCCCTCGGGACGCAGGCGTCCGTTTCCGGACAGGAGGGAGCGTCATGAGCGCGCTGACCCGTCGCTGTCGTGGCTGTCGACTCCACCACTGAGCGCCCCCGAGCAACCAGGGGCCGCCGTCGGAGGCCCTCCTCGGGCTCCGCACCAGCCACCACCCGTCCGCGAGGCCACGGCCTCCTGAACCCAGCGAGGTTCACCGTGACAGACACCCCCCCAGCCACCACCGGCACGGCCCGAGGGGACGAGCCGCTCGTCCGCATCAGCCACGTCTCCAAGTGGTACGGCGACTTCCAGGCCCTCGACGACGTCTCCCTCGACGTCCGCCGCGGCGAGGTCGTCGCCGTCATCGGCGCATCCGGCTCCGGCAAGTCGACCCTGTGCCGCACCGTCAACCGCCTCGAGACCTTCCAACAGGGGACCATCACCATCGACGGCGTCCCCCTGCCCGAGGAGGGCAAGGAACTGGCCCGCCTGCGCGCCGACGTCGGCATGGTCTTCCAGTCCTTCAACCTCTTCCCGCACCGGACCGTCCTCGACAACGTCACGATGGCGCCGGTCCACGTCCGCAAGGTCCCGAAGGCGCAGGCCGAGGCCCGCGCCCACGAGCTCCTCGAGCGCGTCGGGCTGGCCGACCAGGCCGGCAAGCGCCCGCCGCAGCTCTCCGGCGGTCAGCAGCAGCGCGTCGCCATCGCCCGGGCCCTCGCCATGGACCCCAAGGTCATGCTCTTCGACGAGCCGACCAGCGCCCTCGACCCGGAGATGATCACGGAGGTCCTCGACGTCATCAAGGACCTCGCGACCAGCGGCATGACGATGCTCGTCGTCACCCACGAGATGGGCTTCGCCCGGCAGGTCGCCGACCGCGTCGTCTTCATGGACCACGGGCAGGTCGTCGAGGACGCCGAGCCCGAGGCCTTCTTCGCAGGCCCCTCCTCCGAGCGCGCCCGCGACTTCCTCTCCAAGATCCTCAACCACTGACACCGTCCCACCGCCGCGCCCGGCGGCGCCGCCCGTCCTCACGGGCGACGGCCCGGGCGCACCCCACGAAAGGTTCACTCCCATGACCACGTTCTCGCGTCGCACCCTCCTCTCCGTCACCGGCGCCGCCGGCGTCGCCGCGGTCCTCGCCGCCTGCTCCGACACGGGCGCCGACGGCAAGTCCGTCTCAGAGTCCTCCGCCTCCTCGAGCGCCTCGGGCGGCGCGGAGTCCTACGACACGATCATCAACTCCGGCCCGGTCGCCTCCGACGACGAGGTCTCGGCCTCCACGTGGGCCAGCGCCGTCAAGAAGGCCGGCACCTTCAAGATCGGCGGCACGAAGACGAACCAGGTCTTCAGCCTCGAGGACCCGACGACCGGCAAGGTCACCGGCTTCGACGCCGCCATCTCCCAGCTCCTCGCCCGCTACATCCTCGGCGGCGACGACGCCTCCTCCCTCGTCGAGATCACGCAGGCCACCTCCGACACCCGCGAGACCCTCCTCCAGAACGGCTCCGTCGAGGCGGTCTTCGCGCCCTACACCATCACGCCGGAGCGCGCGGAGAAGATCACCTTCGCGGGCCCCTACTACGAGTCCGGCCAGACCGTCCTCGTCAAGGCCGACAACGACAAGATCACCGGCGTCACGTCGCTCACGAGCGGCGTCAAGGTGGCCGTCCAGGCCAACTCGACCTCCGTCCAGGCCGTCACGGAGCACGCCCCCGACGCCGAGCAGGTCCAGTTCGAGACGGACTCCGACTGCGTCGCCGCGGTCGAGGCGGGGCAGGTCGACGCCTACGTCCTCGACGAGGCCGTCCTGCTCGCCACGGTCGCCTCCAACGACAACGTCAAGCTCATCGGCGAGCCCTTCACCACCGAGCCCTACGGCATCGGCCTGCCCAAGGACTCCGACGGTCAGGCCTTCGTCAACGCCTTCCTCGCCAAGATCGACGAGGACGGCACCTGGACCAAGGTCTGGGAGAACACGATCGGCTCCATCACCCACGGCACCGCCCCCGAGCCGCCCGTCATCGGCTCCGTCGAGGGCGCGGCCACCGCCTCCGCCCCCCCCACCGCCTGACGGGCGCAGCCGGACGACGCCGGGTGCGGTGGCGCCGGCCGGGGGGGTAAAGATCAGCGATGAATAGCGTTCCT
>SKEM01001245.1_pt1 | contig 11855 bp, 12 predicted proteins | sample 4826731 | NCBI WGS metagenome assembly SKEM01 (sample SAMN11008809, study PRJNA524170) | human gut metagenome | biome: Human fecal sample; material: Feces; isolation source: fecal sample from pouch patient p37 | host: Homo sapiens | place: Israel: Tel-Aviv | collected 2015-07-27
CTGGAGCGCCTGGGCCGGTTCATGACGGTGCGGCCCTGCCCCGACTGCCCCGGCCGCGCTTCCCGGCCGGGGACTCGTCGTCCCCGGCTGCGCTCCTCACGGCTCCCCACGGCTCCTCCCTGACGCGGCGCGCGGGACGGGCCTCGCCCGCGGGACCGGACGGCCTGCCGTCGCCCGCCGACCATCGGGCATGATGGGGTCATGGAGACCCCGCTCATCGTCCTGGCCGTCGTCGTCGTGCTCGCCCTCGTGGGCGGCCTGTGGTTCTACGCCGGCCGTCGGAAGGGCGACGTGCCCCCGGAGGTCGGTCCCCACCGCCCGACCAGCGCCGACGACGTCCTCCTCACCCCGCCCGACGAGCGCGAGGGCGAGACCGGCACCGCGACGGCGACCCTCGAGCGCCCCGAGTCGATCCCGGGCCGCATGCAGCGCCTGCGCGCCCGCCTCGCCGGCTCCGGCGGCTTCGGCAAGGCCGTCCTGTCCGTCATGTCCCGCGGCGACCTCACCGAGGCCGACTGGGAGGAGATCGAGGACACCCTCCTCACCTCCGACCTCGGCCTCGAGGTGACCACCGAGCTCATGGACAACCTGCGCACGCAGGCCAAGGTCCTCGACACCACCGACCCCGGGGCCATCCGAGGCGTCCTGCGCGAGCAGCTCCTCGCCCTCGTCGACCCCACGATGGACCGCTCCCTCAACCTGACGCGTCCTGTCCCCGCCGAGTCCTGGAACGCCGCCGACGGCGCGCCGGCGGCCGCCGTGCTCATGGTCGGCGTCAACGGCACCGGCAAGACCACCACCTGCGGCAAGCTCGCCCGTGTCCTCGTCGCGCAGGACAAGACGGTCGTCATGGGCGCCGCCGACACCTTCCGCGCCGCCGCCGCCGAGCAGCTGACCACCTGGGGCGAGCGCGTCGGCGTCGACGTCGTCCGCTCCGACCGCGAGGGTGCTGCCCCCGCCTCCGTCGCCTACGACGCCGCCCGGGAGGCCTCCCGCACCGGCGTCGACGTCGTCCTCGTCGACACCGCCGGCCGCCTGCAGAACAAGGCCGGCCTCATGGACGAGCTCGGCAAGATCAAGCGCGTCATGGAGAAGGTCGCCCCGGTGGGGGAGATCCTCCTCGTCCTGGACGCCACCACCGGCCAGAACGGCATGCGTCAGGCCCAGGTCTTCTCCGAGGCCGTCGGCGTCACCGGCATCGTCCTCACCAAGATGGACGGCACCGCCAAGGGCGGCATCGTCGTCACCGTGCAGCGCGAGCTCGGTGTCCCCGTCAAGCTCGTGGGCCTGGGCGAGGGCGCCGACGACCTGGCCCCCTTCGACCCGGAGGGCTTCGTCGACGCGCTGCTGGGCTGAGCCTAAGAACCGACGCGCCCCAGCGAACCACGCCTCAACGCCCCCGGTCACCCGCCTCGTCTCAGAGCGTGGGTGGCCGAGGACATTTGGGCCAGTCGAACGAGTCTTCCGTGCTCTCGTCCTAGCCAGCGCTACTCAATGATCCACCCCTTCTGGGCGGCGATGTGCACCGCTGCGGCGCGGGTGGGCGCACCGGTCTTGGCCATGGCCTGGGACAGGTGGTTACGGGTAGTTCCCTCCGAGAGATGGACCCGCCGGGCGACCTCGGAGACGGTGGCGCCGTCGGCGGCGGCCTGAAGCACCTCGGTCTCCCTGGCGGTCAAGGGAGAGTCCCCGAAGATGAGCGAGTCGGCGGCCAGCGCCGGGTCGACGACGCGCAGCCCGGCATGGACCCGGCGCACCGACTCGGCCAGCTCGGTGGCCGGAGCGTCCTTGACGACGAAGCCGTGGGCCCCGGACTGAATGGCGCGCCGCAAGAATCCGGGGCGCCCAAAGGTGGTGACGATGAGGACCCTTGTGGCCGGCAACCGCTCCAGGAGACTCGCGGTCGCTCTCAGCCCGTCGGTGCCGGGCATGTCAACGTCCATGAGGACGACGTCGGGCCGCTGCTCGAGCGCGACGGGCAGGACGTCGTCCCCGTTGCCGACCTGGGCGACAACCTCGATATCGGTCTCCAGGGCGAGCAGTGCGGCCAGCGCCCCGCGCACCATGGCCTGGTCATCGGCCAGCATCACTCGGATCATCGCTCAGTTCCGTTACTCAAGGTTCCTCAAGGCCGACGACATGAGTGCTCGCCGGAGTTCGGGGTGCGCGCGACCGGGTCACTGGCTCGCGTCGGGCGCCATAGGTGAGGATAGACGGCGGGCGCGTACTCTCAGGACGGTGCCGCTGCCACTGGAGGGAGCCTCGATGGTGAGGTCGGCGCCGTTATCCTGACAGCGCTGGCGCAACCCCTCCAAGCCGTGACCGTCGCCGGCGCCGGCCGAGTTCAGTCCGATACCGTCATCAGCCACCGCAATGGAGTCGGCGCTCAGGCTCACCCGGCAGTGTGAGGCGCTAGCATGGCGCACGATGTTGGTCACGCCCTCTCGCACCACCCAGGCGAAGAGCTCGCGCAGCTCGGGATCGACGACCTCGACGGTCAGCGGTAGGTCGGCGCGGACACCGGCCGAGGTCAGGACGTTCGTGGCCCGGGCCAGCTCGCCGGCCAGACTCAGTTCGCGGTAGCTGTTGACGGTGGCGCGCACGTCGGCCAAGGCAGAACGTGCCAGGGACTGAACCTCGGTCAGCTCCGCCCTGGCCTGATCGGGGGCGGTATCGACGAGCCTGGTGGCGAGCTCGGTCTTCAGAGCGATGACCGTCAGCGAGTGCCCCAGGATGTCGTGCATGTCCCGGGCCATGCGGTTGCGCTCCTCATTGATCTCCAGCTCGTGGGTGCGCTGCTCCAGAACGCGGGCCACCCGCCGCTGCTCCATGATGTAGCGCCCGAAGACGCAGGCACCGCCCGCGCCGAGCAGAGCGATCCAGGCGCCTTCACTTGCGGACCAGGAGGGACTCATCCTGGGAACGAGGAAGAGGGCGCCAGCGAGGATCGCGATGGGGCCGATGGCCGCCTGCCAGGGCAGGGAGAAGGCCAGGACAACGGCCAGGAAGACCACCAGCTGCAGGCTCTGAGGCCCCACGCCGAGGGCAGCCCCGATCGCTGAGAGCGCTCCGACAATGACCAGCAACAGACTCAGACGGCCGGGCCAGGTCAGGCCATGGCGCACCCGTCTCACGCTGAGCGAGCAGGCGGCGTACAGACATGCGCAGGAGACAACGGCGCTGACAGCGCCCCAGACCCCACCGTTGGATCCTTGGGCCAGCCCCACCCTGACGACCGGAATCATGGAGGCGGCCCACACGATCCCCCAGCCGACCGCCACAACGCGGGTGCGGCGCGCCCGCGCCTCGTCGGGGGACAGGGCGCGGGCGGTCATGGACGAGATCGTACTCATTCTCGGAGCTCTAGACCCGAGCAGTGTCGCGGCCCATCTTCCAGGCGGCGCCGCCCAGGAAGATGGCGAGCCAGGTCAGCACGTTGACCACCCCCCACCAGGAGAAGGTCTCTGCGCCCATGGGCCACAGCGCCAGGTTGTGCAGCCCGTACATGGGGGTGAGGCTGCCGATGTGATCCATGGTGGAGCCCGGCGTCAACGGGATGAACATGCCGCCGAGGAAGGCGAGCAGGGCCATGAGCGGGCCGACCACCTGCATGGCGTTGTCGGAGGGAAGGAGGTAGCCGACGAACAGTCCGAAGGCGACGAAGACCAGGGAACCCAGCCAGATGATGAGAGCCGAGGAGATCCAGACCCTCTCCGGCATCTGCGCGTGACGCAGGGGACCACAGGCGTAGACGGCGCCGATGGCCAGGGCACTGATGAGCATCCCCACGATCGCCTTGACGGTGATGTAGGCGATGGGCTTGAGCGGGGTCAGGCGCAGCTGGCGGCTCCAGCCCGAGGCCCGCTCGTTGCTCACGGCCGCCCCTGCCCCGGTGGTGGTCATGAGCGCGCCGTACAGGGCCATACCGATCATCATGTTCGCCACGACATTGCCGTTGCCGTAGAACGTTGAGGAGTAGTCAGTGGTGGTGAACATGAGGAAGAAGGCCACCGGTAGGACGATCGAGAAGATGACGGACCGACGGTTACGCAGGCGCCGGCGCACCTCGAGCGACAGCAGGGTCAGGCTCAACCCGCCCAGAGGCGGCGCGGTGCGGGAGGGCAGATAGAGGTGGTTGACGGCTGATGAGGCGGAGGAGGACTCAGAAGAAGACATATCGGTTCCAGTGGAGGACGTGGGAGAAAGAGTGGTGGTGCTGCTGGTGCGAGTCATGCTGAGGCTCCTAGAGTGGGATCTGTGGCGCCGTCGCTGGTCAGGGCCACGAAGGCGTCCTCCAGACCCCGGCTGGTGATCTCCAGGTCCTTGGCCAGGTGATCGCTGAGGAGAAGGACGGCAACGGCATCGGTGTCGGTCGAGGTCAGGGTGAGCGTGTTGCCCAGGATCTCGACGTCGTGGACCTGCCCACGGTTCTGCGCATCGGCCAGGGCGTCGCGCAGCTGCTCGGCTGTGCAGGTCAAGGTGGCCCTCAGGGAGCGGCCGCTCACGGAGGCGCGGATCTCCGCGGCGGTGCCATCGGCGATGATGCGCCCGTGACGCATCAGGACGATCCGGTCGGCGAAGGCGTCGGCCTCTTCAAGGTAGTGCGTGGCGAAGACGATGGTGCGTCCGCGCTCGGCATCGGCGTGGATGGCCTCCCAGAAGCTGCGGCGCCCCTCGACGTCCATGCCTGTGGTCGGCTCATCGAGGATGAGCAGTGCCGGATCGCTCACGAGCGCCATGGCGAAGCGCAGGCGCTGCTGCTGGCCTCCGGAGCACTTCTTGACGATGCGCGAGGCGAAGTCGGTGACACCGGCGCGGCGCATGGCCTCCTCGGCATCGATCCGATGGGAGAAGAGGCTCGCCGTCAGCTGCACCGTCTCACGCACGGTGATGTCGGGCAGGAGGCCGGCGGTCTGCATGACTGCGGCGACCAGGCCCCGGTCGACCGCCTGGCGCGGGCTCATCCCGAAGACTCTCGCATCGCCGCTGGTGGGGCGGCTCAGTCCCAGAATCATGTCGATCGTCGTCGTCTTGCCCGCACCGTTGGGGCCCAGGAGGGCGACGACCTCGCCGGGGCAGATGGTCAGGTCGACACCGTCGACGGCGGTGACGTCACCGAAGGACTTGTGCAGATCGGTCAGTCGGACGGCGTCCACATGGTCGGTCCGGAGGACTTCCGGGACGGAGGCCTCCCGGCCGGTCCGAGGTGTTGCTGTGCTCATGGCTCAAGACTCGCGCTGCAGCGGCGGTGGCCCATGGCCCATCGGTCATCACTTGGTCATGACATATCTCAGGGGTTACCAGGCGGCGAAATACGTTGGAATACCGGGAGAAAACCTGTGTTCGAGGTGGGGGAGGGCCTCGAGGGGAGCCAGGTCCCTGGGACATGACGCGGGGGACGTATCCGGCTGGAGAGTGTGGGCTCAGTCCCGGTCCGGGCACGGGGGAGAGGACGGGCCCGTCTTGCCGCTATCCTGGGTCACAGTCGAGGTGAGCGCCATGGCCCATGGGCATGGACGCTCCACCCTCATCCGCCCTGAAGTCTCCCGACCAACGCGCCCCACGGCGCCCCAGGAAGGACACCGCGTGTTCGGCAACCTCTCCGACCGGCTCACCGCCTCGTTCAAGTCCCTTCGCGGCAAGGGCCGCCTCACGGACGCCGACATCGACGAGACCGTCTCCGAGATCCGCCGCGCCCTCCTCGAGGCCGACGTCGCCCTCCCGGTCGTCCGCTCCTTCACCGCCGCCGTGCGGGAGAAGGCCAAGGACGCCGCCCGCTCCCAGGCCCTTAACCCCGCCCAGCAGATCGTCAAGATCGTCAACGAAGAGCTCATCGAGATCCTCGGCGGTGAGACCCGCGACCTCAACTGGGCCGACCGCGGCCCCACGATCATCATGCTCGCCGGCCTCCAGGGCGCCGGTAAGACCACCCTGGCCGGGAAGCTCGGCCACTGGCTCAAGGAGGACGGCAAGCGCGTCCTCCTCGTCGCCTCCGACCTCCAGCGCCCCAACGCCGTCACCCAGCTGAGCGTCGTCGCCGAGCGCGCCGGCGTCGACGTGTGGGCCCCCGAGCCCGGCAACGGCGTGGGCGACCCGGTCCACGTCGCCCGCACCGGCGTCGAGCAGGCCCGCACGCACGGTTACGACGTCGTCGTCGTCGACACCGCCGGCCGTCTCGGCGTCGACGCCGAGATGATGGACCAGGCGATCCGCATCCGCGACGCCGTCCAGCCCCATGAGGTCCTCTTCGTCCTTGACGCGATGGTCGGTCAGGACGCCGTCAACACCTCCGTCGCCTTCCGCGACGGCGTCGGCTTCACCGGCGTGGTCCTGTCCAAGCTCGACGGCGACGCCCGAGGCGGCGCGGCCCTGTCCGTCCGCGGCGTCACCGGCGCACCGGTCCTCTTCTCCTCCACCGGTGAGGGCCTGGACGACTTCGAGCGCTTCCACGCCGACCGCATGGCCTCCCGCATCCTCGACATGGGTGACCTCCTCACCCTCATCGAGCAGGCGGAGAAGACCTTCGACCAGGCCGAAGCCGAGGACGCCGCCGCCCGCATGGCGCGCGGCGAGTTCACCCTCGACGACTTCCTCAGCCAGCTGCGCCAGATCCGCAAGATGGGCTCGATGAAGAAGCTCCTCGGCATGATGCCGGGCATGGGGCAGATGCGCGAGGCCATCGAGAACTTCGACGAGCGCGAGGTCGACCGCGTCGAGGCCATCGTCTGCTCGATGACCCCGGCCGAGCGCAAGGACCTCTCCATCCTCAACGGTTCGCGCCGCCAGCGCATCGCCAAGGGATCCGGTAACACCGTCCAGGCCGTCAACGAGCTCGTCGAGCGCTTCGAGCAGGCCAAGAAGATGATGGAGGCCATGAGCGCCTCCGGCTTCGGCGCCGGTGGCGCGGCCGGCGGCGTGCCCGGGATGGGTTCGCTGCCCGGCATGGGCAAGCGAGCCAAGGCCCGCCAGGCCCCCAAGGCCAAGAAGGGCAAGGGTGGTAAGAAGGGCAAGTCCGGCAACCCCGCGAAGGCCGCGCGCCAGGCCAAGGAGGCCGCGGCCGCCCGCGAGCAGCAGTCCTCCGCCCCCGCGGCCCCGGCCCAGCCTGCTGCGGGTTCCTCCTTCGGCATCGGTGGGGGTTCTCAGACCCCGGCCGCCGGCGGCTACGGCATCATGCCGGGTCAGGGGCAGCAGGCCGCCCCGGCGCTGCCCGCCGAGGACGAGGTCGCCGACGCGATGAACGCCCGCCCCGAGGACCTGCGTCGCCGACTTGGGCTCTGAGACCGGGTCATCTGACGCTCCACCACTGGGAGGGCTGAGCTCTCGACCCGGCGGTTCTGGCCCCGACCGGTACGGAATTCGTACCGGTCGGGGCCAGAACCGCCAGTTGGGGGAGATCGGCTGGGGGCTTCAGTCCGCCGGCTCCCAGAGGCGCAGCTCGCGGACCGCGAGGGTGACGGCGAGGATCGTGAGCGCGAGGCCCCGGAGCGGGAAGGCATCCCCCTCCAGCCACGGCCGCAGGACGAGCCAGGGTCCGTCGTCGGGGATGAGCGCGTCGACGAAGGCCCAGACGACGAAGGCGACGAGCGCCGTGCGCAGCCACCCCCACCGCTCGCTGGCTGTGCCCAGGAGGATCCCGGTCCACAGCAGGCCCGTGCCCGCGACGAGGACCTGGACGGCCTCGAGCAGGAGGTCCGAGGCGGTGACGGGCGCGTGCCACGGCCGGAGGTGGTCGATGGACCGGCCCAGCGCCCATACGACGAGGCAAAGGATGAGGACGCGCAGCGTGAGCAGAGCGGCCGCGCGCAGGCCCGTGCGGCGATTCGTACCGGCGAGGACTGCCGAGCAAAGGCGCCGGTGCACCCACAGGCCCAGGACGAGCGCCGCCGCGAGAGCGATAAGGACCATGTCGGGGGCGACGAGGGCGACGTGGTCGAGGTCGTGGTCGAGGAGTCCGCCGACGAGGGCGGCCGCAGCGACGAGAGCCACCGGTACGAGGATCCCGACGCAGGCCGGCAGGGTCATGGCGTTCGCGAGCCGGCCGGACACCGACGAGTGGCGGATCTGTGACGACCTGGGGGCACCGGCCGCCGACGGACGGGGCAGACTGAGGCCGCTCATCGTCCCGGCTCCCATCGCGTGATGAACCAGGTGAGGACGCCCGGCCCGACGAGCAACGCCCAGCCGAGGTGCGTGAGCCCCTCGCCGATCGGGATCGTGAGCAAGCCGATGCCCGGGAGCAACCACTGGAGGACGCCGAGCAGCCCCTGGTCCCCGAGGAGCGTGGGTGAACCGACGACGAGAGCCGCGAGGAGGACCAGGCTCGCCACGGTGGGATGCCCGCGCCACGTCGCTCGGGCGAGCACGCCCAGGACCTTGACCGCGAGGCAGGTGACGGCGTAGTCGAGGACCAGACCGGCGGGGCCGCCGGGCGCTGTGACGACGATGCCCGGAGTGCCCACTGCGGTCACCACGAGGATGGTCCCGGCAGGCAGCTGGAGGAGCACGAGGAGCCCGAGGCTGCCGAGCGCCGCACGCCGGACCGTGTGCCGCGAGACGCCGGCGTCGATCGCCCCTCGCAGGAGTCCCCAGCAGCCGGCGGCGCGCACGAGCCCGGCGAGCAGAGCGAGCTCCGCGAAGGCGCTCGCCGTCATCGTCACGTCCACCGCCTGGTGGGCGCGGGCGTCCAGGACGCCGTCGATCACGAGCGCGACGACCTCGATCACGAGGACGCCGAGGACGAACCACGCGCTCGTCGGGGCGAGGAGCCGGACGAGGCGGCTCGCCGTGATGGGCGCGCTGGCGCCTCGAGCGCTCGGCGTCGTGCTGGTGGGAGTGCTGGGGGTGAGAGCGCTCATCTCAGGCTCCCTTCGCGGAGTAGTGCTCGAGGACGTCGGTGAGGTCGGCCAGCGGCGCGCCGGGCGGGGTGCAGGCGGCGCGGAGGTCGTCGGCGGATCCCGCCGCGCCCACCGTCCCTCCGGTCAGGATGACGACGTCCTCGACGAGGTTCGCGATCTCCTCGACCTCGTGCGCCGCGATGACGACGGTGCCCTGCTCGGCGGCGTACTGCGCGAGCAGCGCGTCCCAGAAGCGGCGCCGCACGACGGCGTCCATGCCGAGGTGGACCTCGTCGAGGAGCAGCACGGGGGAGTGGGAGGCCAGGGCGAAGGCCGCATCGACGGCGGAGCGCTGCCCCTGTGACAGGCGCCGTGGCACGCAGTCGACGTCCACCTCGAAGAGCTCGAGGTAGCGGGCCAGGTCCCTCGAGGACCACAGGGGCCGGGTGGTGCGCCACAGTGCGATGGAGTCCGTGAGCCGGTTGTTCTCGAGCAGGCAGCGGCGCGTGCCCAGCAGCGCGACGGCGGCGCGCGGCCCTGGTTCGTCCCACACCTCCTGGCCGTCCAGGAGGACGCGGCCGGCACCCGGGCGGCGCAGCCCGGCGAGGAGGCCGAGGAGCGTCGACTTGCCGGAGCCGTTGCGGCCGAGGAGACCGGTCACGGTGCCGCCACGCAGGGTGAGGGAGACGTCGTGGAGCTCCCAGGCTGTGTGGCCGCCGAGCGGGCGACGGTAGCGGTAGCCGAGCGACTCGGCGACCAGGGCGGGCCCGGTGGACGAGCCGCCCTGGAGCCGGGTGGCGTCGAAGAGGTCGGTGCTCATGACTGCTCCTTCGCGGTCAGGGGAGGTCAGGGGTGTCGGGTGACTGGGACCGGAGGTGCTCTGCGGCCGCGGCGAGCAGCGCCTCGGCGTCGATCCCGAGGGCGAGACCGGCGTCGAGGGCGGGGCCCAGGACCTCGTCGGCGTAGGCGACACGGCGCTGTGCGACGAGGCGCTCGCGGGCGCCGTCGGCGACGAACATGCCGATGCCGCGCTGCTTGACGACGAGGCCCTCGTCGACGAGGAGGGCGACGGCCTTGTTCGCGGTGGCCGGGTTGATCCGGTAGCGGGTGGCGTACTCGGTGGTGGAGGTGAGGCGGTCGCCGTCGTCGAGGACGCCGGTGACGATCTGGTCGCGGACCTCGTCGGCGATCTGGAGGTAGATCGGGGTCGCGTCGTCGAAACTGCGGGCCACGGTGCACCTCCTGGCGTGCGTCCTGCGCGGCCGGGCCGGCTCCGCAGACGGGGTTAGTTACTCGACTAATGAACCACTTAACCTCTCGGCCGTCAAGCGCCTCCTGTGAGCGATCTCGCGGCCTCCTCCGCGTCACTCGCCCGTCATCCGGTGGCCAGGCGCCAGCGCCGTCTGGCAGAATCGCCTGCTGTACTCGGACGAGCGAGGGCCCCTCTCCCCGACCCCGTCCTAGTCTCGGCACCCGCCGGACACCGTTGCTTGACCCCACCGGGGGCCGGCGCGCGCCAAACCATCAGAACCAGGAGTTCACACAAGTGGCAGTCAAGATTCGCCTCAAGCGCATGGGCAAGAAGTTCGCGCCCTTCTACCGCGTCGTCGTCCTCGACGGTCGCAAGAAGCGCGACGGCCGTGTCATCGAGGAGATCGGCGTCTACGACCCGATGCAGGAGCCCTCGCTCATCCGCATCGACTCGGAGCGCGTGAAGTACTGGCTCGGAGTCGGCGCCCAGCCCTCCGACACGGTCTTCAACCTGCTCAAGATCACCGGCGACTACCAGTCCTTCAAGGGCATCAAGGGCGCCGAGGGCACGCAGAAGTTCCGCGACCCCGAGGCCGAGGCCGCCGCCAAGGCCGACCGCATCAAGGCCCTCGCCGACGACGCTGAGAAGCGCAAGGCCGCCGCCGCGGAGGACAAGGCCAAGGCCGAGAAGGAGGCCGCTGAGGCCGCCGCCGCCGAGGCCAAGGCCGCTGAGGAGGCCGCCTCCGAGGAGACCGCCGAGGCTCCGGCCGAGGAGGCCTGATCATGCTGGCCGACGCTCTCGAGCACCTCGTGCGGGGCATCGTCGACAACCCCGACGACGTCACCGTCACCTCCCGGTCGCTGCGCCGCGGCGACCTGCTCGAGGTTCGGGTCAACCCCGAGGACCTCGGTCGCGTCATCGGTCGCTCCGGCCGCACCGCCCGCGCCCTGCGCACGGTCGTCGGAGCACTCGCCGCCTCCCCGGTCCGCGTCGACGTCGTCGACACCGACCGCCGGTGAGCAGCTGATCGCCAGATCGCAGCAGTCAACCGACTGAGCCGTCGCCCGGCTCCCCGTCACGGGGAGCCGGGCGACGCGCGGCCCCGGGCGGGCGCCGTCGGGGCGCCGGGCCCATGCCCCATTCGGCCCACCGTCGGTGCGAGGAAGCGCTCACCCGCGCGCCCGGGGCTCCCGGCCCGCCACGGTAGGTTGGTTCCGTGCTCCTCACCGTCGCCGTCATCGGCCCCGCCCACGCCCTCAAGGGCGAGGTCCGCCTCGAGATCCGCACCGACGACCCCGACGGGCGCCTCGCCCCCGGCACCGTCCTGCCGACCGAGCCCGCCGAGCGAGGCCCCCTCACCGTCTCCCGCCTCCGCTTCGACGGCCAGCGCTGGTTCGCCGCCTTCGAGGAGGCCCCCGACCGCACGGCCGCCGAGGCCCTGCGCGGCACCTCCCTCCTCGTCGACACCGACTCCGAGGAGGGCGACGACGAGGACGAGGAGTCCTGGTACCTCCACGAGCTCGTCGGCCTCACCGCCGTCCTCGCCCGCGACGGCGCCGGAGCCGAGGGCGCTGCGGCCGCGACTGTCCTCGGTGAGGTCGTCGACCTCGAGGAGGGCGTCGCCCAGGACCGCCTCGTCGTCCGCACCCCCGACGGCGAGGAGATCGCCGTCCCCTTCGTCGAGGAGATCGTCCCCGAGATCGACGCCGAGGCCGGCACCGTCGTCATCGACCCGCCCGGCGGGCTCTTCCCCGGCCTCGGCGTCGATC
>SKEM01001246.1_pt1 | contig 11845 bp, 7 predicted proteins | sample 4826731 | NCBI WGS metagenome assembly SKEM01 (sample SAMN11008809, study PRJNA524170) | human gut metagenome | biome: Human fecal sample; material: Feces; isolation source: fecal sample from pouch patient p37 | host: Homo sapiens | place: Israel: Tel-Aviv | collected 2015-07-27
CGCAGGACCTGCGCGACGACATGGTCGCCAACCTGCAGAAGGTCGGCCTGATCCTCGAGCGCGCCCACCACGAGGTCGGCGGCGCAGGCCAGCAGGAGATCAACTACCGCTTCAACTCGCTGCAGCATGCAGGCGATGACCTGATGAAGTACAAGTACGTGATCCACGAGACCGCCGCGCTCGCCGGCAAGGCCGCGACGTTCATGCCCAAGCCGCTCGCGGGCGACAACGGCACCGGCATGCACTGCCACCAGTCGCTGTGGAAGGACGGCAAGCCGCTGTTCTACGATGAGAAGAACTACGGTGGCCTGTCCGATCTGGCCCGCTGGTACATCGGCGGCCTGATCAAGCACTCCTCCGCCGTGCTCGCGTTCACCAACCCGTCGCTCAACTCGTACCACCGTCTGGTCCCGGGCTTCGAAGCGCCGGTCAACCTCGTCTACTCGGCCCGCAACCGTTCCGCTGCGATCCGCATCCCGCTCGCGGGCACCTCGCCGGCCGCCAAGCGCATCGAGTTCCGCGCCCCCGATCCGTCGTGCAACCCGTTCCTGGCGTTCTCCGCCCAGCTCATGGCGGGCCTCGACGGCATCCTCAACCACATCGAGCCGCCAGAGCCGGTCGACAAGGACCTCTACGAGCTTCCCCCGGAGGAGCATGCCGGCATCAAGCAGGTGCCGAGCTCGCTCGCCGAGGCGATGGACGCCCTCGAAGAAGACCACGACTTCCTGACCGCCGGCGACGTGTTCACCGACGACCTGATCGAGACGTGGATCGACCTCAAGCGCGGTGAGATCGACCAGGCCCGCCTGCAGCCGACGCCGCTCGAGTACGAGCTCTACTTCCACATCTGATAGCCACAGCTCCTGAGCCCTACTGCCGGTTGGAAAACAGCAGTTACAGAATAGCTCAGGTCACTTATAAGTCACTTGTGCAGTGGCTTCGGACGCACGACCTCCACACAAACCGTCATGGTTCGCGTGGGGGTCGTGCGCGTTTTCACACCGAGTCCTCCGGCAGGGACTCCAGCCAGTCGTCCAGGTCGCGCCGTCGAATGCGCATGATGGTCGTGTAGGCGTAGCAGGCTATGAGGTCGCCGCGGCCCACGGCCAGTCTGATGTTCGCTTCGGTCAGTCCTGTGAGCGCGGCGGCCTCCGGCACGCCCAATAGCGGTCGATGCTCGATGGGCACGTAGGGCTTCTTCTTCGACCTGGCCGCAGTGCTCTCGGACTCGGGTGTCTTCTTCGGTTCCGTCATAGCAACGGCTATGCGTCGCGGAGATTCAACGGCGTTACGCCCCGACATCTCCACGGCGCCGGCGTAGCCGGCCGGATTGCCGCGACATTCGGACGGCGGCATACAGGAACGCCCCGTCCACATCCTGAAAGACGGGGCGGGGCGTGTTCGGATGCCCGGCGCTAGTTGATGCCGCTCACCACGATGTTCTGGCCGGTCAGGGTACCGGTACAGGTGATCGGCACCCCCTTGGCCACAGCTCCGAACGCATTGGTGATATTCGCTTCGAACGAGTAGGACCAGTTCGTATCGTCGGAGAACACCACGCCGCTATTATCCGAGAACAGCGGCACCTTGAACCCGTACGGGTGGGCTTGCTTGCCGGCGGCTTCGCACATCGCGGGAATCTGCTGGCTGGCCAGCTCCCGATTATGGTGGGCCACCGTGTCCACGACCAGATCGATCTTTCCGTTGTCGACGATGGCATCGGTCACGATGTACGCGGTGCCTTGGGCGATGCTGCCCCTGATGGTGTCCGCCATGTCGGTGGGAGCGTTCGGGCTTGTCTTGATGGTGCCGGTCAGCTTGTCGGCATCCAGTCCCGCGATGACCGTAGCCGCGTCCTTATCCTTGCAGTCGCCCACCCGTTTCGATAGTTCCTGCTCCTTCTGCTCTTTCGTCTTGCCTTGCGGGTCGAGAGTGACGGTGATCCCGGTGGAGTGCGACACCTTCGCGCCCGCCTTTGGGCTCTGTTTCGTCGCCACGCCGGAAAGCGTGGGATTGCCCTTCAGGTCGATGTAGTCGACGTCGTGGTAGTCGGCGAGCGCCTGGTGTACGTGCGCGTAGTCCATGCCGACCACGTCTGGCATGGATTCGGTGGCGGAGTCGTCGGAAACGCTGCCGCACGAGTTCACAAGACAGCAGAAGACCACGGCCAGCGCGGCCATGGACCAGAAGGCGCCCCTCCTCCAGAACGGCCTGCGTTTCTCCGGTTTCGGCGGCTCGATGGCAGCGGGTTCCGCGGGTTTTGCCGCCTCGATGGATTGGGCCACGTTCCTGAAGCCGTCAAGGTCCTTGGCGAGAAAGCTCACGGAGAACGGGTTCGGGGCCTTCGGGTCGTATCGGCTATCGCCGTCTGTGGTACGGACGACCAGATCCAGACGGCTGTTCGCCATGATTGTCGGCCTGGTCAGAACGACGTCGACGATGGCCGTGACCGGGATCTCCACATGGCGTGTCTTCGCAGCCAGGGCCGCGACGCCTTCGTGGTCGATGGTGATTAGGCTGCCGCCGTGCAGTTCGACCGTACCGAGCATGCCTTCGGCACGAACCAAGGCTTCCGTATGCTGCGTGGCCGACTGCTCCGTCTGAAACGGGGCCTGTGGGTTTGTCATCTTTCCCTCCTGCTCAACGTAAAAGGCATTTCGTCAGAGAAGGCTATGCGTCCCAGGCCCAGCCATCGCCGCGGTAGCCAATGCTGTTTCGCCTTCAAGACTCTTCCGTCATAGACGATGAGCGTCTTGAAGAATGTAATATATCTTGCAGAATGTAGACCCGTATGCGTATAGTCATGACGTATGACCAAAACATTGCTTACAGCCGCCGAGGTGGCCGACCTCCTAGGTATGTCCGCCGCAACCGTGTCGCGACGCCTGAAGGATGGAGGGCTACCGTCGATTCAATGCGGGGCGCGCCGTGTATTCGAGCGTGACGCTGTGGAGAAGTGGATGCGCAGGCAGAACCTCGCACCCATGCCGAAGGACCACGACGGGAAAAACACGTCGGACGAACCGGTGGCATTGTCGTTCTTCACCGGGGCCGGAGGACTCGACCTGGGAATGGAGCAGGCGGGCATATCCGCCCGACTCCTATGCGAGAACATGCGCGAAGCGCGCATGAGCATCGGTGTCAACTGGCCGGACAAGGCGCTCGTCGGAGACATCACGACGCTTGACGGCGCGACGGTCCGCGCCATGGCCGGACTGGAACCAGAGACGGACATCGACGTCATGTTCGGCGGCCCACCGTGCCAGGCGTTCTCGACCGCCGGCGCGCGGCGCGCATTCGACGATCCGCGAGGCAACTGCTATCTGGCGTACATCGACCTCGCCGCGCAACTGCGCCCACGCTATCTGGTCATCGAAAACGTGCGCGGCCTGCTGTCCGCGTCGTATCCGCTGGAGGAGGGCGGCAGACCAGCCCACGGCGGCGCGCTGAAAATCATTCTCGACAAGCTGGACGCCATGGGATACGGCGTGAGCTTCAACCTGTACGACGCGGCGAACTTCGGCGCGTTCCAGCACCGCGAACGCGTCGTGCTCATCGCCAAACGCGACGGCACCAAGTGTCGCTACCTGACACCGACTAATAGCGACGACCCGAAATGGGGACTGCCCGCATGGCACACGTTCAGACAAGCCGTGGCCGATGTGGAGGGCATGCCGCAACATTACACGCCATTACGTCCGGACCGTGTGGAATGGCTGCGTATGGTGCCCGAAGGCAGGTGCTGGACAAGCCTGCCGAAGAACCTTCAGGAGAAGGCCCTGGGCAAGGCATACCGGCTCGGCGGCGGCAAGACCGGCTTCCATCGGCGCATCGCATGGGACAAACCCTGTCCGACGTTGGTCACGGCACCCACCATGCCCGCCACGCTGCTCGGACATCCAGCCGAGGATCGCGTGCTGAGTGTCGAGGAATACAAGGCCGTCCAAGGCTTCCCGAAGGAATGGTTCATCGCCGGACGGACGGCGGACGTGTACCGTCAAATCGGCAACGCGGTACCCGTCCAACTGGGAGAGGCCATCGGGCGTGCCATCCTCGCGGACATGGCGGGGGAACCGGTCGATGAAAGATTCGATTCGTTTCCGTTCAGCCGGTACCGGCGCACGTCGGATACGACATGGAGCCTCTAACGCCAGGTAGTCTTGACCAATTCGTAGACCGAGTCGATGTCATCGGGCAGGTGACGTCTAGTCAGCTCGCCATCCAGTTCATGGTGGATGCGCGCCAGCGCGTCGGCGCGCGACTGCGCCACGCGGCCGTCATCCAGACGGGTCAACGGCTGGACCAGTTCGATGGGGTCGTCCACGTCAGCGACCCACTGCCACATGGCGCGTCCTGAAATGTAACGGTAGGTGAAGCCCTCAAGCATGGAATACGGCTGTTTGGCGACACTGTCACAATGGAACACGCGCTCCTCATCCACCGTCCTACTCGACCGGCTGATAAGGAGCGCGGCGCCCACACCTTGATTGGTCACGGTGCGGTGGGCGCGTGACTGATCGTTGTCGACATCATATTTCAATTCCTGAAGCACAGCGGCAAGCGAGCCGAAGTTCGTCGTGTTCGTCTGGCTTTTCATCTCGCAATAGTATTTAACGCCATCACGCACCACGGTCATGTCGCCCGTGTCCGCACTGTTCGACAGAAGAATCGCAAGCTCCTGGCGGGTACTGCCCATAACGGTTTCCTCGCTGGAGCTTTCCGCCGCCTTGAACGCTTCATCGACGAAAGCGGATGCGGTCGTGACGCCGCGCGCGGCGAACAACAACACATCCTTGCCAAGCAGTTGAGACAAATGCATTTTTCGATACGACTCCAAACGCTTCGTCTGATACTTGGCGATGGCTTGGTGTGCGATTCCCTCTTTTTGGGCATGTGTAATCATCATGCCCCTCAAGCCTACCCGGGCATACATTGTAGGTCAAAAAATATCGCGCATGCCATTACCTACGAGAGGAAACGGTGGGAAAATCATACGGCACCTGCATCTATAGTCCGCTCTCGCTGCCATGCTCTTCCTGGCCACGCCGATTCTACTCATGTACTTGCGAAACCATCGAATCCATCAGAATCCCCCACAACACTCGCCACGCCGGATTCAACGAGCTATACCTCAATCTGCCTCGCACCGGCTCTGTCTGCGCGACCGAGCTCCGCCTTTTCACCGATGGCTAAAAGAACAACTACTCCATTACCATGTTCCGCATCCGTTATTCGATTTGCGGTAAGGAGTTTTTTGGTACAAGACAACAAAAAAGGCAAGAAGTCAAGGCGATCCAAGTCTGGAAAGAACAGCCGGACACCTGGGGACGCTGCGGAAGCTCTGGAGATTCTGCGCCGGTTCGTGGTGCGGGCACGTCGCGTGGAAGCGCATTCGATGGTTCGAGACCGCAGCGTCGACCGATATGCGAAACCGGCGATGCGAATTGAATTTCGGAATGAGTCTCCTGGCCGAATCAGGGAGGCGCTGCCCGACCAGGAAATATTCGAGTCCCTTGCGGCACGTGTACGCCCCTGCTTTCTCGGACAGGAACCGATATATCTGAACAAAGTATTCGACTCGATCTATCTGCTTCTCGACGGACGGCGTTTGCCCGAGAAAGATTCGGAACTCTTGGATGCCTGCCGGAATGATTTCCGGAATTTGCTCGACAAGGAGGGCGGTCACTATTTCGCCCGGGTGTTCGATGAAGCTGGCAACCCGAAAAGCGTGGTCTTATCGGACCTGTCGATAGGCGACGGTTGGCTGTACGGGGATTTGGTTCATGCCGACCCAAAGGGAGAGAAAGCGGAGGCGATGAAACTTCCATATCGCGAACGTTTCTTCGCGGCGACCTCCCTTTTCAGCATGCTGGCGGTCATCATCGTCCGTTTACTCGGAATCGTCACCGACCTCAACAAACGTTTCGGATTCGGCATCGACGCAAAAGCATGGGAGGAGCAGGTGATCCTGACAGACCAAGACGACGGAATCGTCTCCCAGAAAATAGTGCTCCTGCCTTATGGCACGAAGCTGGCCGAAGGAGTCGATCCAAGCACCCTTCCAGGGGCCGTGGATGCCACCAGTCTTACCGAGTTCAGAAGAGCCATCCAGCCCGAATGCGCCGCAGATGCTTTCTTCCTTCACGAGGAGGAGACCATAGGCGAGTTCCATGCGATATATTCATGGAAAAACGGCATATTGACGGTTTTGGTCGCCGACGCGCTCCTGCTTGAATTCGATACGACGAAAAAACACGGTGCGGAAGCCTATGTCAATAGCAGTTTTACGCCAAATGCGGAAGCGGTGAAACGACTGCTGCCAACCGTGCGAAAAAGCGATCTGGTTCGCATCGTTATCCCATGCGGGGACGGTAAAAACCTCTACGCCATATATCCATTAGCCATGGCGGCGGACGATACGAAGTCCGACCGTGGATGACGTGTCCTCACGGCCGGGCTCACACCGGCACCGACGGACCGGATGTTTTCGGTACGGGCATCCGCATACATGCGCCCGTCACCTGGTGTCCGGCTGCTTCCACTTATGAAACGACATATACGTAATCGGATTCATCCTCAACTACATCTTCACCGGCAGGAGGGATCTTGACCGATGGGTCACCTCTGGGCTCCATCATCCAGAAATGCTCGGCTACTAAGCCTGCGGAACGGTATCAGACGGTTGAGGACATCATCAGGGAGATGAAGAAGCTAAGAGACTCGCGGACTGCATTACAGTCCGTATAAGGTCGCAGATAAGAGATATCGGCAAACGCCATCAGGCACAAGCCCTCTCCTCTCCCCCAGCTATTTTCCACTGTGGGATAACGGCCCATCCCGTCGCTATGAGAATTCCTTAACATATGCCCCGGGCCATGCAGACAAGGAAAATCCGTCGGATACCCATGTCTTCTCTCGCATCCCAATATCAGGTGCTTTCGCTTTCGTAACAGGTGAGGCAGTGGTGTTCCCTGTTCACCCCTGGGTTTCCGCCAGCGAGCCACATCATTACAGCCTGTAAGGATGCTTCTTCCAATGATGCCCCCGCGCGACCCCAAAGCCCCTTCCTGGAGGTTAACTGCACGAATGTAGTTGACCTCGCTGAAAATGCAGTTAACCACATGTCCTCAAAACGTTGGAATGACGCCGTTTTCAAGGGAAAAATGCAGTTAATGCACTTAATGTGGCCATTTGCGATTTTTCTTTCCCCGATTTACCGCCCAGGGGGCGTGATTCAAGCGCATTAACTGCATCGAGGGCGAGGAATCGTTGGAACGACGCCGTTTCGACCATCCGACGTTAACCGCATTCCCCGCGAGGTCAAGCGCATGACCGCCCAGTTAACCGCATCCGGCGCGCCTGACGGGGACAGGACCGCAAGCCCATGGAACCGCCCGCCGAAAGGCGGGAGTAGAACCGATATCCCAATCCGGGATGTTTTTCCCACAACGGCCAAAAAGGGGATTGCCTCATCAAAAAGCCCAGTCGATGGGGCCTGCCGAGGGCGGTTCATACGTATACGGGGCGACCGGAAAACAAGAGGAAAGACAACAACCACAACCATGCGTTTGTTCGTATGAAGAACCCCGAATCCCATACGGGAGTAAGGGTTCGGAGCATACGAACGAACCTCTTCATACGCGGAGTCGGCGTTTTATGCGTATGAAAAATCGGCATCCTCGTTCATATGGGGTAATGCCCGTTTCGCCCGTCTTCACCGTAACGGGCGCGCATAGAGGTTCGTGTCAACAAAACAAAATTGAAAGGACAGTGGACGATGGATCATCTCCCACGGATGTACACACCGGCCGAGTGTGCGGAGGTCTGGCGCGTAAAGCCGGACAATCTGCCGGCCATGTGCCGCCGTATGGGAATCGGGGTCTACCGGCTGAGCCCACGCGCCGTGAGAATCGACGCCGACGACTTCGACCGCGTGACCTTGGAATCCCGGCAAGACTAAAGAGAACCCCATGGCCGCGCCAACGACCACGGGGCAACGACGGACTTGCGCTTCATCCATCATCCCTTCTTATGCGTCCGCGACATCACGGCGCATGGGAATCCTTTCCTTCACACGAAGGAGGACACGTTCTATGAACATCCTACCGAAGGTCAACCTCACCCCACTACCGCCAATCACGGACGAGGACCTCGCCATCGTACCCGGCACCACATCCACCATGATCCGCATGGTCAAGGGGCTCTCCAGCGCCCGACCATGGCGGAGGACTATGATTTCATCGGCTGCGACGGCCGTCTCGTCCGCATCCCGAACTCGATGCGCCGCCTCAACGCCAAATTGGAGGGGCCAGCCCTGGCCGCCTATCTTCTGCGCCTGACCCTGACCGGCGACCAAAGGCTCGCCCTGGACACGGACGACCAGCTGTGGGTCCGATGGGAGGGATGCTGGCGTCCGGTCACCGACATTCTCGCCCTGACCGAGGAGAAGGGCAGGGGCTACGACGACTTCATCAAGGCCACGCTCGCCAAGCACGACGGCATGCTCCCGCGCCTTCAGCTGGGCGTCCGCTTCTCCAACCTGGCCCTGCTGCGCGGCGGGGGCACCGTCACGCCCGACGACCAGCGCTTCCGCTTCCCATGGGCGATGACGCTCGACAACAGGGAGTTCACCGACGAGCGCGTTCGCATAGGTCTGGAAGCCTCCGCCAAGGTCACGGCAGGCAGGGACGACGCCCGTATGCTGTGCCGTGTGGCCGCGGCGCCGCTCATGCGCGACCACTTGCAGTACATCTACGACCTGCTGGGCACGGGCGGCAACGGCAAGGGGCAGTTCCTGAAGGCGCTGCTGAAACTATATGGCGGACTCGGCTCGGCGTTCAGCTTCTCCGATTTCGCCGGCGTCGGCAAGGTCAGCCCCACGGCCTACGAGCAGGCCAGCCTTCCGCTGACGAACCATCTGCTCGCCGTCGATACGGAGGTTCTCGACCCGGGTCTCGGCGATCAGGCCCGCGTGAAGAAGGCGGCGGCCGGCGAATATGTCTCCCTCCGTCTGCTGGGCCGCAACAAAAGCGAGGCATTGGCCGTCGCGGTCATGGTGATGGCCTCGAACAGGGCGCCGTCCATCGAATCCGACCCCAGCCAGGACCGGCGTTGGCGCTACGTCAACTTCGACAAGCGGGGAAAGGTGGTCGACGACTGGTGGCGGGCGCTGGAATACGACGACCTCATCATCGACCTGTTCATGGCGGGCTGCGTCGAATGGATGACCGACCCCGTGGGCGTCAATCCCCGCCCGGGCCTGGTCAACGACCTGGACGACTGGGGCACCGAGGCCCTGACCCAGTTCCTCGAAATCGGCACGCCCGACCCGAAGCTTGGCTTCGATCCGAACGCCTACCTGCCGTCCTCCCTCGTCACTGTGTCGGAAAGCAAGCGCGACAAGAACGCCCAGCTGGGCATGATGGGCCTGGCCAGCACGCCGAAGTACGACATCCTGCGTCTCGCGGGCGACGAACCACGCATGCGCCGCAGCTTCGTCATCGCCGACCTGAAAAGATTCGCCAAATTCGCCACGGCCATGCTCCGCGAGCGGGATACGACCCGAACAGACAGGCACGCACCAGAACCCGAGCTGGACGGGCCGACGGCGCAGAACGCCCTCACCCCCGCCGGGCTGCGGGCGTTCAAGCCCAGGAATATTCCGTTCGGCGACCTGGAGACCATGCTCGGCGCGATGAGATGGAAGGGCAACGTGTTCTCCCTGCGTGGCGGCACCGGCCATGACGCGAAGGCCCCCAAGGGTGATCTGAAGCCGATGCTCGAAACGTTCGAGGATTTCGTCGTCGACCATTGCCAGGCCAACGAGCCCATGCGCGGCCTCGCCCCCGCACCGGGGCTCATGGTGCTCGACCTGGACATCCCGAAGGGCGCGGACGATGGCAAGCCGGACGGGCTCGCCGTGCTCGAGGCCCTGGACGTCGGACTGGGCGACCCGGCGCTGGCCGTGCGTACCGCAAGCGGCGGCTGGCACCTGTACTATCGCATCCCAGACGGCGCGACCATACCGCAAATCGCCCACAAGGGCGCGTCCGCGCCGCTGTCGAACCTGCCCTCCTACGAGGGTGGCGTACCCATCGACACGCGCATCGGCGGGCGCGGTTACGTGGTCCTGCCGGGCAGCACCCTGCCGGACGGGCGCGGCTGGCGCGTAGTGTACGAGGGCTCCTCGACCGGCGATCACACCCTGCCCGACGGTCTGCTGAAGCTCATCGAATACCTGGCAGCGCCGAAACGGAAGCCCACGCCAAAGCCCCGCCCGTCATACCCGGCGGCACCGGTCAACGGCTCACACATGCCCCATATGGACATGACGCCGGTGGCCGAGGGGTCGCGCAACGACACCATGAAGGACCAGGTGTGGGGCTGGCTGAACCGGGCCCGGGAGCACGGCATGTCCGAGGCCCAGCGCGACTACGGCCTTGACCGCATCCGCGAACGGTTCACCGCATCGGGCCTGTCCGGCAGGGAAATCGAGGACTGCATCCGGCGGACGAGCGCGAAGCTGGGGCTCTGATTCCATCGGGGCCGCCGGGATGTGGTGGCCCCTTCCGTCTCCGATTGATGCCGTGGAAAACCCGCGCCCCGGCCGTCGGCCTCGCATGGGCAATCCGACCAACCGACCGGCGAAGTCCGGCATGGATGCACCAATGCGTTCGCCGTCGATCGTAAGCCGGTTCCCTGTGATGATATAATCGCCATAATATCGGCGGGCCGCCATGGCGGCCCGCTTAATATCAGCAATCGTCGACATTCGCTCGCGGATTGCAGGTCGTCCATACGCCGCCGATGACGCCCACGGCAAGCCACCCCATCCTCAGCCCTACTGCCGCTTGGTCTTCTGCGATGTTACCCCAGAGTTACCCCGATTTTTGCGCCTTTTAGGGCTTCTTGTCCCGTGGTCGGCCATAATGCGCACGATTATGTATGGAAACGCATGGTTATGGGGTATTGGAGCCGTAATCGGGATGAAAAATCGCCGTTTCCGCGCCCCATGCACGGTTCGGCATCGCCATGCATAACCATGCATCGCAACCTCCGTCAAGCTGATACGACTTGACAAACCGATAGGGACACCCCCCGCAGCAACCATGCTCTGCGGTTGCCATCTACCTCGGGATGTATCCAAGGTCGGGGGTGCTGCTGCAATTACCCTCATTGCATCCGTGTCCGCCGCTGACGGGCCCGCTGCCTGTGCTGGGTTTGGACGGTTGTGCGGGCTGCACCGGCTGTACAGGCGCCGTCTGCTGCGGCGCCGTATACTGCGGAACCGACGGTGCCGTATACTGTGGCGCGGCAGGCGCCGTATACGTGGGGGTATACGACTGTTGCGGCGCCGTATACGACTGTTGGGCCTGCGCCTGAGCGTTCGCCTGCGCCTGAGCTGCGGCCTGTGCGGCTTCGGCTTCCTTGCGGGCCTGCTCCTCGGCCGCTTTCTTGTCGGCGTCCTGCTTGGCTTTCACGCTCGCGTTGACCGATTTCATGGCCTTGTCCAACACGGTTTGTGCGTCCTTGATCTTCTTCACGTCCTTGCCGTCCTTGGCGTTGCCGGCCGCATCCAGTTGCTTCTTCAACGCGTCACGGGTCTTGTTGTCCTTGACCTTGTCCTTGGAGGCATCGTACAGTTTCTTCGCGTCCGTGATCTTCTTGCCCAACGCGGTTTGCGCGTCCTTCAACGTTTTCGCATCACGCGACTCCATGACGCCCCTCACGTCCGCGTCCAGGGTCTTCGTGTGGGTCTCGTACCAGGACGTGTTCTTGTCGATCAGCCCCGTGTTGCGTTCGAGCGCTGTCTTGTCGTCCACGTTGCACGCGACCATTGTGGGGG
>SKEM01001248.1_pt1 | contig 11840 bp, 12 predicted proteins | sample 4826731 | NCBI WGS metagenome assembly SKEM01 (sample SAMN11008809, study PRJNA524170) | human gut metagenome | biome: Human fecal sample; material: Feces; isolation source: fecal sample from pouch patient p37 | host: Homo sapiens | place: Israel: Tel-Aviv | collected 2015-07-27
CATTCTTCTTTAAACTAAGCAACAGATTATTGCGTGGTGGACGAGCCTTCTTAGGTTTAGAAGAGTGGCCAAGTGCCACAATGGGTTGTTGTTTTTCGATCATATTCTTAACCTCCATTAAATTGATAAGATTAGAATACCTGAAAAATATGGACTAAAAAAGATACTCGGTTATATGACGCTTACTATCAATTTGCATTAGCTTTAGAAAAAGACCACATAAGTGGAGAGGATACAGAAATAAGTTGTATATGTAATCATACGTTAATAAAATGTGTACTAAATAATACAGCTACTATATACTGGGATAGGAGTGAATAAGATTGACACATACAACATTATGGTATCTTAATGATAAAGACAAAGATTTTGAGGCAATGAATAAGCGGTTGGCTCAAGGATCTTTTTTTGCAAATTCTGATAATTATCCTAATTTTGCTCTTGAGGCTAAAGTCTCAAATCAGAAATTACCAATTTCAAATAATGATGTGCAGTTTAACATTTATGAATATTCTTTTGACGGCTCTACGGGGACACGAATTACAGGCACTTTAATAATGTTTCAAATGCAAAAAAGAATTGGCTTTATAGTTGATACAGCTGGCTATCCTAATGCATTGTCATTTTTGAGAGAAATTTGCGGATATTCTGGAGAGAAAAAAACTATAGTCTGTGAACAGTATGATCCATCAATAAGAAATGGAAGCATGTTTTTATGGATTATATCTAAAATTTGTCATAATGAATCTAGTATTGAATATGATTCTGGGAGTAATACTGGTAATATAGTTTTGAATTCCTTGGACGGTGTTAAAGGAAATATTCAAATGGGATTGAATAGTGTTTCTACTCAAGGAAGCGATGTAATTAATACATTGACTACTTTGGCATTTTTATTAGAAAGTAAAAGTCTAACAGAGGTAGGCTTGAATATTTCTTTTGGAACACATGATAGTATACAACTTAATATACATACACATAGTAAATTAATAAGTTTAGATATAGAACCAGATAAATATTTTGGTGCATTAAGTAATAATAAAGATCTTTTTCCAAATGGAGGGATTGATCTATTTACATTAAGAGGGGCAATTTTATTAATTGTTCATCTTGGACTAATTCCCTTGTTATATTCTTTATATAAATCGGAAAGTGATGGCGCTAAAATACGAGATGATTTGGTATCGGATATTTCTGATGACATTACTCAAAGAATAATGGAATTAAAGAAAACTACAGATTTAGATGTATAAATTGAAGTATATAATTTTTATGTTAAATACTTTAAAGGAAATCCTGCTTTCGAAAAGAAAGTGGGGCTTTTTTATATTTATATATGTAATTCTGTTTCATATTTTAATATATCATCGTAGATATATTGAAATAATATTTCAAAAGATATAAAATCAAGGTGAAATCATACATAAGTTGGTGATCAAATGGATATTAAGAATCGTATTTTAGAACGTTATAGTTTGTTGAAGAAATCTTCACGCATTATAGCTGATACAGTTATGGATAATCCCAATCAATTTTTAACTAAAAGTGCTAAAGAATTAGGGGAATATACCAATACTTCTGCAGCTTCAATAATTCGTTTCTGTAAACAATTAGGTTATAAGGGATTAAAAGAATTCCAGATTGATTTAGCCAAGAGCATAGTTGTTGATAAGAAGGCACCTAAGTCTATCGATATGATTGTTAAGAAAGATGATTCAACAGATGAAGTCATGACTAAATTAAGAGTAAGCCTTACGCAGAACCTTGAAGATGTCTCAAAGACAATTGATATCAAAGAACTTAATAAAGCTATTTCTTTAATTGGAAATGCACATTCAATTTATTTGGAAGGTATTGGTGCATCAAGTTTTTCAGCCAAGGACTTATTTTACAAGTTAATCAGAAGTGGTCGAACTATTTTTTACAACGATGATATTCATATAGCACTTGAACGTAGTTACTATTCAACTGCTCAAGATGTAATGATTTGTTTTTCTTATAGTGGATTAACCAAGGAAATACTATTAGCTGTGAAGCAAGCTAGAAAGAATGGTACTCCAGTTATTGCTGTTACCAGAAAGGCTACTTCACCATTAAGTAAGTTAGCTGATGTTAAGCTGCTACTTCCAAAAAATGAATTATTGTTACGTGTAGGTGCGATCAATTCTACTTTTGCTGAAATGTTTATTTCAAACTTGCTTTATTTATGTACTATTACTAATGATTTGCCTAAAGTGAAGAAAGAAATGGAAGAAACTAGCAAACTATTGAGTGAACTTAAGGAAAGGAATGATTAAGATGGCAATTAAAGACTTAACAACTGAACAGAGAAATCCTAACACTATTCACATTGATACTATGTCGACGTTAGATATGGTTAAGACTATTAATAAAGAAGATCAAAAGGTAGCACAGGCCATAGCTACGCAAGATAAGAATATTGCCCAAGCAATTGATCTTGCAGCAAGCAAGTATCATGCAGGTGGACGTTTGATTTATATCGGTGCTGGCACTAGTGGAAGATTAGGAGTTCTAGATGCTGCCGAACTTGTTCCTACTTACGGAATTAAGCCTGAAAGAGCAATTGGTCTAATCGCTGGTGGCAAAAGCGCTATGTATGTTGCCGTAGAAGGTGCAGAAGACTCGTCTGATTTAGCTGCTAAAGATTTGAAGAATTTGAATCTCAATAGTAATGATATAGTTTTAGGTTTAGCCGCAAGTGGTCGTACCCCATATGTTATCGGTGGTTTAGATTATGCCAAGAAGGTCGGTGCAGCTACTATCGCGATTGCTTGCGTTAAGAACAGCTTGATTGGACAGCATGCTGAACTTGCTATTGAAGCAGTTGTTGGCCCAGAAGTAATTACTGGTTCTACACGTATGAAGGCAGGTACTGCGCAGAAGCTGATTTTAAATATGATTTCTACCGGTGTAATGATCAAGCAGGGCAAGGTTTACCAGAACGTTATGATTGATGTTATGCCTACAAATGAGAAGTTGGTTGATCGTGCTACTCGGATAATCGTTGCTGTTACTGGTGTTTCAACTGACAGAGCTAAGCAAGTACTTAAAGATGCAGACAAGAATGTGGCTTTAGCTATTGTGATGGCTAAGACTGACTTGAACAAGGATGATGCTTCAAAGCTATTAGCTGAAAATAATGGGAATGTGAGCCAAGTTTTGCATAACTAGCGGGCAAAATGAAATTTTGTTTCAAATATTATTGATTTAGTCACTATAGTGTGCTATTGTGATGGTGAAGAAAGCGTTTCATTAGAAATTGATATGAAATATAATTTCCATATTTAACTATAAGCGCAGAGAGTATAAAAAGATATTATTATTTTTTACACCAAGGATGGTCATAAAAAACTACTAATATGAGGAGGTAAGAAGAATGAAACCTCGTAAATGGATTGCTGTTGTTTTATCAATTCTGTTTTTGGGAGTAGGATTAACCGGATGTAGTCAGAAGAAGGCAACTACTGCTGCACCTGCAGTAACTCCTAATAAGAGTCAGGTTGTAACTACAACAATGTATTCTAAGAAGTTGCATATGGACTGGAACTACGATGTTTATTTGCCAGCTGGATATAATCCTAAGAGTAATAAGCGTTATCCAGTTTTATACATGTTGCACGGTATTTATGGTAATCACCGCAACTTATTGGAACGTTTTAATTCTCAACAAATTCTTGATGGTGAGATCCACCGTTGCAATAAGAAGATGATTGTTGTCTTCGTTGATGGATTCAATAGTTTCTATATCAACCAAAAAGAAGGCGGCATGCAAATGGAAAGTGCCATTGTAGATGATATGGTTCCAACCATTAACAAGCTGTATAAGACTAAGACAGATCCTAAGAACGTAGGTATTGGCGGTATCTCAATGGGGGGTTATGGTGCCGCAAGACTCGCACTTAAATATCCTAATATTTTTGGTAATGCAGTTTTGATTTCACCTGCTGTTTGGTATCGTTTACCAAATAACAATCCTATCAAGACTTCTCAACACGCTTTCCAAGTTGATAAGAACAACTGGGATTGGAAATTCTATGATAGTGTATTCCCAACTAGATACATTGATAGTAAGTCGAAGTCAGTTAAGTTCTTTGTAGAATCTACTTTAAGTGATACAACTGTTCCAGTTAAGAATGTAGATCGCTTTGTTAGAACTCTAAAGTCCAATGGAATTAGCGTTAAATTTGTAAGAGACAGTGGCGGTAACCACAATTGGGCTTACTGGACTACAGCAGCACCAAAAGCATATCAATGGGCACTTGATAATTTGAATTAGGAGGTGTGAATCATGAACAAAGATAGTGAGCTTGCTAAGCAAATATTGGAAGATATTGGCGGTAAAGATAATGTTGAAGCCACAATTACCTGTATGACACGTTTAAGAATAACAGTTAAAGATGATTCGAAAGTTAACTTAGATAAGTTAAAACGTCTTGATGGTGTGTTAGGTGTAGTTCAATCTGAAACCTTGCAAGTCGTTTTAGGACCGGGAAAAGTTACAAAGGTAGGTAAAGAATTTAGCAAACAATCTGGCGTTCCACTTGGCGAAGAAGATAGTGAAGATTCTAATGAAATGCTAGATGAGGTAAAAGAAAGAGCTAAAAAGAATAAGGCAGCTCAAAAAGCTAAGCACGATAAACCTTTACAACGTGGTCTGCACCACATTGCAAATGTCTTTATTCCATTACTTCCAGGTATTATTGCTGCTGGTTTGGTTAATGGTATTTGTAACGTTATTGATTACCAAACTGGTAGTGCATTTGCCAATGATTGGTGGTATTTAACAATTAAGACTATTGGCTGGGGACTATTTGCTTTCTTGCCAATCTTCGTAGGTATGAATGCTGCCAAAGAATTCAAGGGTAGCGCCATTCTTGGTGGTATCGGCGGTATTTTCTGTTTAAACTTAACTGGATATACTGCGTATCCTTTGAACTCACTTGCCGTATCAATGCCGATCACCAATAAGCCCTATGTTGCTGGTGTTGGTGGTTTATTAACAGCTTTGTTCATGGGTATCTTCATTGCATGGACAGAAAGACAAATCAGAAAGTTCATGCCTAACGCATTAGATACTTTCTTAACTCCATTATGTACATTGATCTTCTGTGGATTAATTTCCGTAGTATTTCTTCAACCAGTTGGTGGTTGGTTAACCAATGTCATTTATGTAGTAATGGACTTCTTATACGACAAGTTAAGCTGGTTTGGTGGATACATTCTTTCCTCAACATTCTTAGCTTTAGTATCTGTAGGTTTACACCAAGCTTTAACTCCAATTCACGTTATGCTTAACGACCCAACTGGTCCAACACACGGCATCAACTACTTACTCCCAATCTTAATGATGGCCGGTGGTGGTCAAGTTGGAGCCGGATTCGCACTTTGGCTTAAGAGCAAGAACAAGCGCTTCAAGAACATGGTTATGAGTTCAATTCCAGTTGCTGTTCTTGGTGTTGGTGAACCATTGATGTATGCCGTTACTTTACCTTTAGGTCGTCCATTCATCACCGCCTGTCTTGGTGCAGGTTTTGGTGGTATTGCTGCTTCATTGTTCCACTTGGGTACAGTGTCACAGGGTGTATCTGGTCTATTCGGACTATTAATTATGCAGCCAGGACAGCAGATTCAATTCTTAATCGCTTTATTAATTTCATATATCGGTGGATTTGTCCTAACTTGGTTCTTCGGATTTAACGAAGATAGAGTTAATGAGTTATTCCCTGAATAAAATTTGGTTTTGGTAATTGATAAAAATCATTCTGCGGAATGGTTTTTATTTTTTTAAGGAGAAGAAAGATGCTAGGTATTTCAGTTTATTTCAAAGATTATGACGAGCAGTATATAAAGGAAGCAGCTGCAGCTGGAGCAAAGTATGTGTTTACCTCGTTGCAGATACCTGAAGAGGACTATTCCAATTTGAACGTTATGTTGCCACGGTTTTTGGAAGTTTGTCGGGAAGCCGGGCTGCAGATAGTACCGGATATTTCGCCTGCTACCTTTGAGAAGTTGGGTATTGATGATGGCGATTATGCTGCTCTTCGGCGGCTGGGCTTTAAGCAACTGCGGCTTGATTATGGCTTTGATGATTTTGAGTTGGTGCGGCGGTTGCAGCAAGATTTTATGATTTTCTTGAATGCTAGTGTGGTTACGCCGGAGTATTTGAGTGAGGCTAGGGCTGCCGGAGTTGATTTTTCCGAAGATAAGGTGGCTTTGATCTATAATTTTTATCCTCACACTGATACTGGTATGGCTTGGTCTGATTTATTGCGACGTAATAGAGCGTTGAAGGGTGAAGGCTTGAACACTGGGGTCTTTGTTGCTGGCGATGTGTTGAAACGGTTCCCAATGTATGAAGGTTTGCCAACAGTAGAGAAGCACAGAGGGATGAATCCTTATGTTGCTGCCGTTCAATTGATTCATGAAGCCGGGGTCGACAACGTTTTTATTGGAGATAGCCAAGCATCTGTGCAGAGCTTGAAGTATATTACTGAGTATCAGCAAAAGCATGTAATGTGCATCCCTTGCCAGCTGCTCACAGAATACGAGTACCTATATAATGAAGAAATCGGTGTGCGAGCCGATCAACCTGAGAAGTTGGTTAGGTTGCTAGTGGCACGCAAGCCCGGTGTAGCGGTACAGCATACTTTGGATCGCCGTCGTGGTACCATCGTTATGCAAAACAGATTGGCGCAACGCTATAGCGGTGAAGTTTATTTGATTAAGAAAAATTTACCTTTTGAAGCGCGCAGTAACGTTATTGGTTTTGTTTCGCCCGAGTATGTTGATTTGCTGGATCAGATTGATGCTGGGGTTAAGGTGAAGTTTGTTGGGGAGTAAGTATAAATAATTAATATTGGTTTTGAAGTCTAGTTCTAGTGCTTTACTGGGATTAGGCTCTTTAATTTTGTATAGGTTTGCTAAAAAATATAATTTTAAATTTTGTGTTATTACCATATATTTAAAATAAATACAAGAATAGAAAAATATGTTCTCATACAATATAATGCATTTTGCACATGATTCAGTGACAAAATATAGTACTTTGATGATACAAAATCATGAAAGGTTAAGTTAATGATTCTTTATATATAGGAGGAATTTTAATATGGTAATTACAGCGTCTTTGATGCAGTTCTTAACTTTTAAAGCTAAGGTATCAACTGAAGCAAAATATAATTATATTTTGAAACAAAAGCATAATGAAGACTATCATCCATCTTTTGATTATTGGAAAGACTTCAGAGAAGCTATTCATCAGTTGCCTTACAATAATGGAGATCTATCAGTATTGGATGAGGCTATTGATAAAGTAAAACCAGATAAAAAAGTTAATTATACAAGAACTGTTAATAATTTTAAGAGCTTTGTAGAGAATAAAAACGTTAAGTTTTTTGAAGTAGGTAAAGCAAAGTGGAATATGGAAGATAAATTATTAATTAGCGCTTCACCTGACGTAGGTATGATTATAGATGGGGAGAAATACTTTGTGAAGATTTTTCCTAATGTACAGCAAAAATCAATTAGATTAAACGCTAGAGCTGCAAATAGTATTTTGACTTTGCTTCAAGAAACTGATACTGATTTCGATAAAACAACAGGTACTTTTGCAGTATTGCGAGTTAACAGTGCAAAACTTTTTACGGCCAATACTATTGATAAAAAAGCTGACCATTTGTTAAAAATTGATGCCAAGAACTTTATTAGTGTTTGGGAAGAAGTATAGGATTATGGAGCTGGAATGAAGAAAGATCAAATAATCTTATTAATCAAATATATTGACCCCAAGTATTTGTGGAGCTTCCTTGAAGGTGACGTCCATTTTGCATCTTTAAACTATTTTCGAAAAGAAGAAATTGAAAATTTAGATAAGGTACTTGGAGATGGTGCTGAAGGAACCATCTTTAATTATGGAGATGTCACTGAAGTTGTAAAGCTGGGGCAGAATTTACAAAGCTGGTCAGGTGAACAAGCTCAAATATTAATGGACAAGGTACCTTATAAACAGAAAATACCATTTGAAATTGGAATATCACCCGAAGATCGAAGTAGAATTGGAATTGCAAGCTTTTTCGCCATAACGTATGACGATGTTATAAAAGATCCTTACCACAATAGAGTCAACGGTAAGGATATGTATTGCATAAAAGATAATGTTATAAAAGATTTGGATGATTTTAATAAAGGATATAACAGAATACCTGTTGTAATTCCATTTCAGGATATATTATTGGGTAGATTCGAAGAGCAACAGATTGATTTTGACAAAATAAAATATTATGACAGCCATAAATACCAGTCCGAAATAATTGATAAAGTGATAAAAAAGCCAGTAATAGCTGTGTTTTATAAAAGAAAAGAATATGCTGCTCAACGAGAATTCCGATTAGTAACCCCAGTTAATGACATTGAAAAAGGTGAAACGGTTAATATTTCACTGATTACACGTCTAATAAGAGTGTATGGAAGTGGTATATTACCACAATTAGTGTTTAGTTGGAAAGAAAAACCAGAGGTAATTACTAGACTGTCTCAATGTGAGAAGATGTTACTTTTTGGAAAAACAAGGTAATCACCGAAGTAAATCCAGACGTGATTGTTCACTGTGCTGCTTGGACTGCTGTTGATATGGCTGAAGATGATGACAAGGTTGAAGCTGTACGCAAGGTTAACGTTGGCGGTACGCAAAACATTGCCAATGTTGCTAAGAAGTTAGACGTACCAATGGTTTACCTTTCAACCGACTATGTATTTGACGGTCAAGGCATCAAGCCATGGGAACCTGACTTCAAGGGTTACAAGCCATTGAACGTTTATGGTGAAACTAAGTTAGGCGGCGAAAAGGCTGTTGCCGATACTTTGGACAAGTACTTCATCGTGCGTATCGCTTGGGTATTCGGTGTTAACGGTTCTAACTTTATCAAGACTATGCTCAAGGTTGGTTCTAACCATGATGAAGTTAAGGTTGTTGATGATCCAATCGGTACGCCAACTTACACCTTTGACTTAGCTCGCTTGCTCGTCGACATGATCGAAACGGACAAGTACGGTTATTACCACGCAACCAACTCAGAATTGCCAGCAACCGAAAGCGGTTATGATGAAAATGGCACTAAGACCGGCTATATTTCTTGGTACGACTTTACCAAGGAAATCTACCGTCAAGCTGGTTACGACACCAAGGTAACGCCAGTTACCACTGCCGAATATGGTTTGTCCAAAGCAGTTCGTCCATTCAACTCACGTTTAGATAAGAGTAAATTAGTTGAAAATGGCTTTAAGCCATTGCCTTTGTGGACCGATGCTGTGAGTCGATACCTCGAAATTTTGAAGAAGCAACGCTTCTTTGACGAGTTGGGTAAGTAGAATATGGATGATAGATGAAGGAAGCGCCCCTGTTTGGGGCGCTTTTTTTGTTTTTGTATCGCTACTATATTCGTGTATGTTGGTATAATTTAGATAATTGATAAGACATTGTTTTAGTAATTTCATAGATGAAATTTCTTTAATTTTTTGTGATTGATATTTATAAGAAAGTGAGGCATAGACTTTATAATGGCAAATAATTCATTTCTTGGAATTACTTATGAATCATGGCAAGAAACATGTGAAATGTTTTTATCACCTGTTAATAATTTTCGGTTAAGGCAGAGCTTTTCAATGTATATTCAGGACTATCCATTTACTAAACTTACACTAAAGGATAAACAGGAGATCGAAAGTTTAAACTTTTATACTAAATACATTGAAAGTGGTGCAATTCTTTTTAACGATAGTGTATTGTATCGTACTAAAAACTTTGTAATTAAAAATAGTGGGGATTTTAGAAATTCACAATTATTGTCGCCATTTATGTTTTTGATACAGCAAGCTATAGGTCTTGAAGTTCAAAAAAGATATCAAGAAATTAGAGAAGTTGATGATAATTTAATAGCATTTTATTCAGGCAATTTTTTAACGCATAATGTTCTATATAAAAACGAGTACCAAGACTTCTCAAAATGGAATAATTATTATGCAGTAGAAGATTATCCTTATTTTATTAAGACGGATTTAAGTGATTATTCACTAATATTAATTTAAATGAATTAGTGGCTTCTATGAATAAAAGATGTAACAAAAAATTCACGCCACTTCAGCAAAAAACGATCGTAGATATATTCTCATATTGTGGAAATGGGAAATATCCATTAGTACAAAATAGCGTAAGTTCATCTTTTTTAGCTACAAGAGTTTATTTAGATGATATTGATGTTAACTTAGGTAAATTTATTAATAATTTACCAAATATTCAGGACTATAAATTAATTAGATATGTAGATGATTTATATATTTGGTTAAAGCCAAAATCTAATGATGTAAATCAAGACTACACGATATTAGATCAGAATATTCATCTTTATTACGTAAAAAAGGATTGACATTAAATACAAGTAAAACAGGACTGTATAAAAGTCAAGAAATTAACGAGCAGCTAAAAAAGACTATATATAATGATGTGATTGCTGGTCAAAGCAATGCTGTGGATGAAGATATGAGGGAAACAGATTGGACTGATAATATTAAGGAGTTTATTCGTAGACTCTCTGATGCTGTTATGTCCAATAAGTTAAATAAAGAAACATTTGAAAATATTGTCTCAGATTGTTTTAAACCTGATAAAATGATTGAATTTACAGGTGAGGAAGTTTTAAAGTATATTATTTATGATAATAATAAATACCTTCAAGATGATGAAATTATAATAAATTTAGATATGCTGGTAGCTAATTCAGGAATTTCATTTATTTATCTCCTCAATTGCTTATATCAATGATCATAAATGCTACTAATGGTCAAAATAAAAATCGAGTAATAAAAGCAATTTTAAAGCAACTATTTAACAGAAATAGAGAAGGATTAATTAATTCTTATGATGTGATGATTGTAATTTGGTATTTGTTACTTACTCATTTTCATCATCCTGATTTGAAAGAGAAAATCATAAAATCTAATGAATCAGAATTGTATTATTATATTATGCATTACTGTGGTAATAACTTTTTTGATGATTTTAAACGTCAAAATAATGAGAAATATGTAAGTATAATTAATGGTGATTGGAAAACTTATTATTTATATTTTAATTTCAAGGCTGAATTAGATAATAAAAGTTATATGGAAGCTTATGCATACTTTAAAACGTATTTCGATAGAATGACAGCATTAATAGCAGCTTATATTGGACATGCTGATTTGAATATAAAAAAACAATTTAGTAGCAGTATATAAGAACTTACAGCAAAATGATGCAGAAAAAATAATAAAGAAAGCAAATAAACTGAGAGATCGTAATCCATTGGTTCATTCAAGTTCTGAAATGTTAGGGATGCCCGATTGGACAGAAAACATCAATAATATGATAAAAAAATTACAGATTTAATAAAAGAAGGAATAAATAATATAGAGTAAATAAACTGTCAAATTTTTTGTGTAAATAGATTTTTCTCGTAGATTGATTTTTTAATCTTTTATTTAATCAAAGTAGGATTCTAAGGTATCCTGAACCTGACCAAAGCCTTTGTGGATTCGATTGAAATAGCGTTCGTTGTAGCTCATTGCCTGAATGCCAATAAAAGTATTAAGCGACTGTTCAGTTGGAAACTCTGCTTTAGGCTTAGCTTTACGCTTGATAACGTTGTTAAAGGATTCGGATCATATTGGTAGAGTAAATTGAAGCCCTGATCTGCTTAGGATAGCTGTAAAAGACCAGCAGATCAGGTTCAATCTCTTTGAGATTTCTGATGACATGGTTGTACGCTCTGTTCCACTTGTCATAG
>SKEM01001250.1_pt1 | contig 11819 bp, 5 predicted proteins | sample 4826731 | NCBI WGS metagenome assembly SKEM01 (sample SAMN11008809, study PRJNA524170) | human gut metagenome | biome: Human fecal sample; material: Feces; isolation source: fecal sample from pouch patient p37 | host: Homo sapiens | place: Israel: Tel-Aviv | collected 2015-07-27
CGTTTAAATCTCAAAACATGGAGGTAATCTGTCTAAAATAAGAATAAACAGTCAAGTGGCGTCTGTAACATAAAGAAAAACACAGTAGACTATGCTTAGTTTTCTGTGTTTTTTTCTAATTTCATTTTGAGGTGAATTAATTGGTAGTTATTAGAGGTGCCCTTAATAATATCAGAAGAAGGTATATCTGAGATATAAAATCCAGCTGCAGGAATTCGACCATCTCTCACTGTCACACTTCCTGAAATGGAAAAGTTTTTAGACGGGGCTAGCGGTTGGTTGAAGTTTGCGATAGCATTGGCAGCAGGTGCTCCAGGAATCACAAAGGTATTGTTCTGCCAATAAGGTCGAATACCACCTGTACTCGAAATCGTCGCATTATTAGAAAAATCGTGTGCGACCGTCGAAGTCACTGTAAAATCGTTCACACTCGCATAATAGTCTGTCGGTAGAACAGTACCACGAAACAAAACTGTCGCTACTGACGACATGGCTGATGCTATACCCGTAGCAGAACCATCTTGAATATAAGATAGCACTTTAGGCGTGATACCAGTTGCCTCTAGTACGACACCCCCCTGCCATTGCGACTAAAGCAGCACTTGCATAGAGCCATTTTTTCCCTGACTTCCATGTCCGGTAGTTAATTTTCTTTGTATCGGATTGATAATCTTTCAAGATTGATAACTCCTCCTTCTATCCTCACAAAATTAAAACATTGATAACAGCATCGTTTCTTCTAATCTTTTTTCTAATTTAAACATTATATAATTTGAGTGATGAATTCTATACCTCTTATAGATGACATCAGAATAGCTCAAATTGCTTATTTTACAATGTTTCCGAGATAGTGTTTGTTTATTATATACTTATATTAATATTTAATCATAAGCTATTTCTTTCACAAGCCTTAATAAAATTTTAACAAACATATGTCTTTATACATAGGTAATTTCAGTACAAACAGCATGTACTATCAGGACAATGTGTGTTTTTTTCTTTTAAACGAAAAAACACAACCTTTATTTATTAAGCGAGAACATAAAAAAATATTCTAGACTTCTCAGGTAAGAATATTTCTTTAAAACGATTTACTCACATCTTTTTTCTCTTTTTCCAAAACGTCAAGACACCAAGTGTTGCCGCCACAACTGCTAAAATAGCACCTGTCGCTTTTATGCTTTGCTCCTTGTTTTCTCCTATCCTAGGAAGTGTTGGTCTATTCTCTTGATTAGTTTTAACATTTTTAACTGTGGGCGTTACTGTTGTTGGTGGAATAGATGTCTTGGGTAATTCTGGTGTCGCTGGTGGGTTGGGTTTATTAGGTGGTTCTGGCATATTAGGTACTGTCGGCGGGACTTTTTTGTGGGTGATTGGCGGTTCTGGTATTTGTGGCGGCTCCGGTACATCCGGAGTATCTGGAATAAAAGGAATATCTGGGATTTTCGGTAATTCTGGCTTATCCGGTATATTTAGGATCGTAGGAGGTTCTGGTATATCTGTATAAGCCTGTTCCTGCCAACTAACTTGATATTTATCATCATTTATTTGTATACTTTGTTGCTGGGTGATAGGTGTTTCAGTCTATGTTGTCACAGATGATTTTACGATTTCTTCCCAAGCTTGCTCAGGACTTGATGTATAGGTCAATGAATTAATTTTTACTTGTTGGAGATTGGACGCATAGCCTGTTGAGCCTGAAATCATGAATTTCATATTGGTGCCGGCATCTCTTAGCCATTCTGAAATGTTTTGAATCCATGTGTGTCCTTGATAGGTAATCGTCATGGTCTGATTAGCTGCCTCATAATGGATTTTAATATTTTGCCATGGTGTTGTTCGGCCATTGTTACCACTGATAACAGCTGCCAGTTGATTTTCTTTATCTTCACTGCAGTTGAGGGTCGCAATATCCATTTGTCCAATGCCTTTATTTTGACCTTGACTTGGATTGTCAATAAAGTATGGCTCTCCACCGTTGCCATCATAATTATCTCCATAAGTATTGACCATACCATTGGCATCGGTATAAATGAAGGCACCAAAACTATGGCCGTTCATGTTTTCTTGAGGCGTTCCGTCTGACTTAGTTTGAAGGGGATCTGGCCCGTAAGGTAGCGAGCCATGCGCCTCAGAAAGTTTTTTATTGTTGTATTGACTGGCGTTATCGGCCATGACATCTTTGATGTTGTTATAATAGGTATCAAGCTTAAAGCCGAAGGAATGATTGAGATAGCCTAAACCAAAGGAATTTCCCCAATGTCCGACGTCATCATTTCCGATTGGATTGAAACCAAAAGAGATGCCATCACAACTTTTTTCGACGCTATGGCTACCCAGATTAACGCTAGCATCCAGGTCAAAATCTTGCGAGAGGTCAATCCCTTTATCGCTACCTAAAATCGCTGTTCCTGCCTGGTCGTTTTTGTCCGGTGTCAGCTGAATGACATTGTTTGCTTGGTCTAGGCTTGCACTGTTGATGATATTTTGTCCCGTTACAGTATCGCTGATTTGCTTAGGTATCGCAAAACCTTTTGTTTCATCTACGACTTTCCCTTGTTTATTTTGCGTCAAGATGATTTTAGATGTTTGCTGCGCATCAGTATAATAGGTTTGACCGACTTGGGCAGCCTCTAATTGAACGGGCCGACCATTCTCATCATCATATACCGTACTTGGTGCGACATCGCCATTGACTGTCGCATGCGCTGTCCTAGCACCATCCTTTGATGCTGTCACGACATTCGAAATAATCGTTTTGCTATCCGTTACTTTTCCAGAAGTGCCATCATAAGTTGGCAGAGTATCGCCATTTTCTGTTGATTTATGAACCCCCGTGCCAATGGTGTCAGTCACATTACCAACGATTGCTGTTCGAGAGTGATCTGAGGAGGTGTACGTACCACTTGAGATATTGCCGTTTGAATCTGTTATGACATCAGAAAAACCAGATACGGTATTTTTCACTTCGTCTGGTGATTTATTCTCAGCTGTTCCAATGACTGAATCGTTCTTATCTGGTGTTACTACTGCACCATTTGCATTTGCCACTTGATTAGCTTGCTCATAAGTTAAATTAGTTTCGTTGTGGTCTGCGCTCGACACTTGTTTCACATTTGTTAGACCTTTGGGTGCCACTTCATCTGCATAGACAGCAGCGTCATCAGTTCTGTCATTTCTTGCAGTATCTATTCTTGTAGCTGTATCTCCCAAATGTCCCAATTCTGCCGCATTGGCATCATTAAAATCTTTAATCAAACAGGTTGTTTCTTTTGTTTCAGCGACTGCTTTTTCAGGGTCTAGCGTTTCTTCTACCTGGTCATTTACACCAACAAATCCAACTCTGAGAGCACCCGCCACAATCGCTAAAAAAGCGCCAGCTTGAACTAAAACCTTGTGATCTCTTAGTCGTTTTTTCTTTTGTTTTTGCGCCATCCGTTCCCTCCATCCATTATTTAGGCAATGCTGTTGAGATATTACCTTGCTAAAAGTATAGTAGAATCCGTTTTCTTAAATCCCCTAGGTCGTCCCTCCTATTTCTTGTTGTGTTTAATAAAAACAAAAGTTTTATGACACTATTTTACATTTATCTTATCTTTTTATCATATTTATATTATATCTAATTTAGTTTAAATTCTCAAGAAATATGGTGGCGCTTTCTAACAGGTGAGATAACAACTTACGACAACCCAAAAGCATATCATCACGAAATAAAAATATGCAATAAACGATTGCCATTTATTGATAAATTGTAAAGCAATGTAGTTGTATTATAAGAACTCTTGATTTTGTGCGAAATTCGAATTGTTTTGCCAAAACAATACCAAATTGGTAAGAAAATTGCTATTTTTATGCGAAATTCACATTCTTTTGGCAAAACAATACGAATTTGGTAAAAACTATCGATTTTGCGCTAAATCCTAATGTCTTCCCTAACACAATACAAAAAAGCAGACTAGGATAATCAAATGGATTGCCCTAATCTGCTTTTCTATATTGTTGACTTAGGACTTTTTGTCCTAGCCTTTGATTGATTATTCAGTTACTTCTGCAACAACTTCTTGTGTTTCAGCAACTTTTGCTAATGGTTCAAGGTTACGGTAACGTGCCATACCAGTACCAGCTGGGATGATTTTACCGATGATAACATTTTCCTTAAGACCAAGCAATGGATCTTTCTTGCCACGGATTGCAGCATCAGTCAAGACACGTGTTGTTTCTTGGAAGGATGCAGCTGACAAGAATGAGTTCGTTTCAAGCGATGCTTTAGTGATACCCATAAGAACTGGACGAGATGTCGCAGGTACGCCACCATCAAATAGAATTTGTTGGTTGGCTTGCTCGAAATCAGCGATGTCCATGAGTGTACCAGGCAAGAGATCTGTATCGCCGGCATCCATGACGCGGACTTTACGGAGCATTTGACGGACCATTACCTCAACGTGCTTGTCGCCGATCTCAACCCCTTGGCTTCTATATACTTTTTGCACTTCTGCAAGTAAGTAAGTTTCCACTGAGAGTGTATCGCGAACTTGAAGTAAGTGTTTTGGTTGAATAGAACCTTCTGTCAGGGGCGTTCCACGGTGAATGAAATCACCAACTTCAACGTGCATACGTGCTGTAAATGGCACTTCATATGTCCGTGTATCAGTTTCACCTTTGACTGTTACTTCTTTCTTACGAGTCGCTGCTTCTTCAGTGATTTCAATGACTTCACCCGTTACTTCAGTGATGACCGCTTCCCCTTTAGGGTTACGAGCTTCAAAAATTTCTTGGATACGAGGGAGACCTTGTGTGATATCTTCAGATGATGCTACACCACCCGTGTGGAATGTACGCATGGTCAACTGTGTACCAGGTTCACCGATTGATTGGGCAGCGATTGTTCCGACTGCTTCACCAACTTCAACTGCATCACCAGTTGCCAAGTTGACACCATAACAATGTTTACATACACCATGACGTGTTTTACATGTAAAGACTGAACGGATTGTTACTTCTTTGATGCCAGCTGCAACGATTTGCGCTGCAATGGCTTCTGTAATCAACTCATCTTCACCGATGATTTGTTCACCTGTTTCTGGATGAACAACTGTTTTACGTGTGTAACGACCATTGAGACGTTCAGACAATAGTTCAACCATTTCTTTACCTGTCGCAATATCGCTAATCACAAGACCACGGTCAGAACCACAGTCATCTTCACGAATGATCACATCTTGGGCAACGTCAACGAGACGACGTGTCAAGTAACCTGAATCGGCTGTTTTAAGGGCCGTATCGGTCATCCCTTTACGGGCACCATGAGTAGAGAAGAACATTTCCAAAACGGACAGGCCTTCGCGGAAGTTTGAGATGATTGGGAGCTCCATGATTTTACCATTCGGCGCTGCCATCAACCCACGCATACCCGCGAGCTGTGAGAAGTTGGAAATATTACCACGGGCACCGGAGTCCATCATCATAACGATTGGATTCGACATGTCTTGGGCTTCAATCAGGCGACGTTCAAGTTCTTCTTTAGCACCACGCCAAACGTCTGTTACCATTGTATAACGTTCATCATCAGTCATCGCACCACGACGGAATTTTTTCGTGATTTGTGCTACTTTATCATGCGCTTCTTCGATGATAATGTGTTTATCTTCAACGACAGGAATATCTGCAATACCTACAGTCAAACCAGCCTTAGTAGAATGGTGGTAACCAAGGTCTTTGAGGCGGTCAAGCATTTCTGATGTCAAAGTCGTACGGAAACGTTTGAAGACTTCCGCAATGATATTACCCAAATGTTTTTTCTTGAATGGTGGTACCAAATCAAGGTTTTGGATGAATTCAGTGACATTTTCACCAGGCGCCATGAAGAAACGGTCATCCGTTTGTGATGTTAAGTTTTCTTGTGTTGGTTCATTCAGATAAGGGAACTCTTCTGGCATAATCGCATTGAAAAGGATTTTACCAACAGTCGTAGCCATGATCTTATCTTTTTGGTTTTCAGTCCAAGGTTTGTTCAATGATTTCGTTGCAATCCCAACACGTGTGTGCAAGTGAACGAAACCATTACGCCAAGCAACTTCTGCCTCATCAGCGTTAGCAAAGACCATGCCTTCACCTTCACGACCAGCTTCTTCCATGGTAATGTAGTAGTTACCCAAAACCATATCCTGTGACGGTGTAACAACTGGTTTACCATCTTTCGGGTTAAGAATATGCTCAGCAGCTAGCATCAAGATACGCGCTTCTGCTTGGGCTTCTTCAGAAAGTGGCAAGTGAATCGCCATTTGGTCACCATCGAAATCGGCATTGTAGGCCTCACACACAAGTGGGTGAAGACGAATCGCACGACCATCGATAAGGACTGGTTCAAACGCTTGAATACCGAGACGGTGGAGCGTAGGTGCGCGGTTAAGTAGAACTGGATGTTCTTTAATCACATCTTCAAGCACATCCCAAACATCTGGGTCTTGACGTTCAACTTTACGTTTCGCGGCACGGATATTAGGTGCCATGTCACGTTTAACAACTTCACTCATAACAAATGGTTTGAAGAGCTCAATCGCCATTTCGCGTGGCACACCACATTGGTACATTTTAAGTGTTGGACCAACGACGATAACCGAACGACCAGAGTAGTCAACACGTTTACCGAGCAAGTTTTGACGGAAACGCCCTTGTTTCCCTTTCAGCATATGGCTGAGAGATTTAAGTGGACGGTTACCTGGACCAGTAATCGGACGACCACGACGACCATTATCTACAAGCGCGTCCACGGCTTCTTGCAACATCCGTTTTTCGTTTTGAACGATGATATTTGGTGCATTCAATTCCATCAAACGTTTCAAACGGTTATTCCGGTTGATCACACGACGGTACAAATCGTTCAAATCAGAGGTTGCAAAACGACCACCGTCGAGTTGAACCATCGGACGTAAATCAGGTGGAATGACTGGTAAAACATTGAGTACCATCCACTCTAATTTATTGTTTGATTTGTTGAAGGCATCCAAGACATCCAAACGACGGATAGCTTTGACACGTTTTTGACCTGTTGCAGTTTGTAACTCTTCTTTAAGTGCTGAGATTTCAACATCTAAATTCACATTTTTAAGTAAATCTTGAATGGCTTCAGCACCCATCTTAGCAACAAATGACCCAAAACCATTTTTGAGCATTTGTTCGCGATATTCGCGCTCAGTCAATAATTGTTTTTTCTCAAGTGCTGTTTCTTTAGGGTCAATCACCACATAACTTGCAAAATAGATGATTTCTTCAAGTGAGCGAGGACTCATGTCCAAGGCTAATCCCATACGTGATGGAATTCCTTTGAAGTACCAAATGTGTGATGTTGGTGCTGCTAATTCAATATGGCCCATGCGCTCACGGCGAACTTTCGCACGTGTGACTTGGACACCACAAATTTCACAGACCTGGTTTTTATAGAAAACGCCTTTTAGCTTACCACAGCTACATTCCCAGTCTTTTGAAGGACCGAAAATACGTTCATCAAAGAGCCCTTCGCGTTCTGGTTTTTGTGTACGATAGTTAATTGTTTCAGGTTTTTTGACTTCACCAAAAGACCAAAAACGGATTTTTTGAGGAGACGCAATCCCAATTTGCATACTCTCAAATTTATTTACATCGACCATTTTTTCTCCTGTAAATTGAAATTATCTTTAATTGCGACGAATCGCGATAATCTTGTTAAAGATAATCTCAGCAAGATTTTAGTCATCATTTGATTAAACAATAACTAAAATCTTTTATTTTCGATTTTCTGTTCTGACACCGAGTTGAAAAGTGTTTGCACGAATGCTTATTGGCCAGCTTCTTCAATTGCTACTTCTTCAGCTTCAACAGTTGCAGCAACTTCTGCTTCCTTGGCTTCTAACATTTCAACTGTTACTTCTACTTTGTCATTGTTATGTGGATCATTATCTTCATCCATTTCACGAAGTTCAAGGACATTATCATCGACGTCCAAGACTTTCATATCTAAACCAAGTGATTGTAATTCTTTTACCAAAACTCGGAATGACTCAGGTAGACCTGGTGCAGGAATTTTTTCACCTTTGACAATCGCTTCATAGGCTTTAGTACGACCAACGACATCATCAGATTTATAAGTCAAAATTTCTTGTAGAATATTAGCAGCACCATAGGCTTCCAGTGCCCAAACTTCCATCTCCCCAAAACGTTGTCCACCAAACTGCGCTTTACCGCCGAGTGGTTGTTGGGTAACGAGTGAGTAAGGTCCGACTGAACGGGCATGGAGTTTATCATCAACCATGTGGTGAAGTTTGATCATGTACATGACACCAACTGATACACGGTTATCGAAGGCTTCACCTGTTCGACCATCATAGAGAACAGTCTTAGCATCATCTGCCATGCCTGCTTCTTTAACAGTGTTCCAGATGTCTTCATCACGTGCCCCATCAAAGACAGGTGTTGCAATGTGGATACCAAGTGTACGAGCAGCCATACCAAGATGGAGCTCCATAACTTGTCCAATATTCATCCGTGATGGTACACCGAGTGGGTTCAACATGATATCAACCGGTGTGCCATCTGGCAAGTAAGGCATGTCTTCTACTGGCAAGATGCGGGATACAACCCCTTTATTACCATGACGACCGGCCATTTTATCCCCAACATGAATTTTACGTTTTTGAACGATAAAGACACGAACAAGTGTATTCACACCAGTTTGAAGTTCATCACCATTTTCACGACGGAAAATCTTCACATCATGAACGATACCATCGGCACCATGTGGCACACGAAGTGATGTATCGCGAACTTCACGCGCTTTTTCACCAAAGATAGCACGGAGTAAACGTTCTTCTGGTGTTGGATCTGTTTCACCCTTAGGTGTGACTTTACCAACGAGAATATCGCCTTCTTTAACTTCAGCACCAATACGGATGATACCGAACTCATCCAAATGACGCATGGCTTCTTCACCAACGTTTGGAATTTCGCGTGTAATTTCTTCTGGTCCAAGCTTTGTATCGCGTGTTTCAGATTCGTATTCTTCGATCGCAATTGATGTATAAACGTCGTCTTTAACGAGACGTTCACTCATGATAACGGCATCCTCGAAGTTATACCCTTCCCAAGTCATGTAGGCAACAAGTGGGTTTTGACCGAGGGCCATTTCCCCACCTTCCATAGAAGGTCCGTTACCGATGATTTCATCTTTTTCAACTTTGTCACCAACTTGAACAAGTGGGCGTTGGTTGTAAGATGTTCCTGAGTTTGAACGACGGTATTTTGTAACCGTATATTTGTCTAGTTCGCCAGTTGTACGACGGATGCGGATTTCACCACCGTCAACAAATTCAACTGTTCCTTCATGTTTAGCAAGGATGGAAGCACCTGAATCATGCGCTGCTTGATGCTCCATACCTGTTCCGACAAATGGTGCATGCGGATCAATCAATGGTACTGCTTGACGTTGCATGTTGGCTCCCATGAGGGCACGGTTGGAGTCATCGTTTTCCAAGAAAGGAATACAAGCTGTTGCGACTGCGACTACCTGTTTAGGTGATACATCCATGAAGTCAGCTTTATCCGCTTCAACTTCAATATTGTTACCACGTGTACGGGCCATAACTGTTTCACCAGAGAATTTATTATCTTCTGTTAATGGTGAATTGGCTTGGGCAACGATGTAGTTATCTTCTTCATCAGCTGTCAAATAATGAATTTCGCTGGTTACGACACCATTAGCACGGCCAATACGACGGTAAGGTGACATGATGAAACCATATTCATTGATTTTACCAAATGATGACAAGTTATTGATCAACCCGATATTTGGTCCCTCAGGTGTTTCAATCGGACACATACGGCCATAGTGGGTATAATGTACGTCACGTACTTCATAGCCGGCACGGTCACGTGTCAAACCACCAGGTCCGAGGGCTGACAAACGGCGTTTGTGAGATAACTCAGACAGTGGATTATGTTGGTCCATGAACTGTGACAACTGTGAACTACCAAAGAACTCTTTGATAGCTGCCGTTACAGGACGGATGTTGATCAAAGATTGTGGCGTCATGTTTTCATCATCAGCTGAACTCATACGCTCACGAATGACACGTTCCATACGGCTCAAACCGATACGAACTTGGTTTTGGAGCAATTCGCCAACTGAGCGAATACGACGGTTACCCAAGTGGTCAATATCATCCACACGACCAATACCTTCGTTAAGCGCTAACCAGTAGTTAACATTTGCGATAATATCAGCAGGTGTTAAGTGACGGACTTCTGGTGCGATTTGACCATTTGAAATCACGTTGATTACTTTTTCTGGATCTTTTGGTGAGTAAACTTTAACGACTTGGATATCAATAGGTTCTGTGATGACAGCATCATCTGACGGATAAAGTGTAACAGTGTTCAAACCATTATCAAGTTCAGTCTCGATGCTATCCAACACGTCACGTGTCAATTCTGTGTCTTTGTCAACTAAGATTTCGCCAGTTTCACCACTAACTAATGGCTCTGCAAGCGTGAGTCCCAAAAGACGGTTTTTAAGAGCTAATTTTTTGTTAACTTTGTAACGACCAACTGGTGCAAAGTCGTAACGGCGTGGATCAAAGAAACGAGCTGTTAACAGGCTACGTGAGCTGTCAGCTGTTTTAGGTTCACCAGGACGAAGGCGGTCGTAGATGTCTTTAAGGGCTTCTTCTGTCCGTGTGTCGCCAGCGTATTTATGGATGTCTTTTTCGATTGTTGCGCGAGTCAATTCGCTATCGCCAAGGATTTCAAAAATAGCTTCATCTGAGCCAAAACCGAGGGCACGCATGATTGTCGTAAATGGTAATTTACGCGTGCGGTCGATGCGGACGTAACCGATACCTTTGGCATCTGTGTCTAACTCAAACCAAGCGCCACGGTTAGGGATAGTTGTATGACCATATGATTCCAGACCATTTTTGTCAACTTTTGGATGGAAATAAGTACCAGGTGAGCGAACCAACTGAGAAACGATGATACGTTCAGCACCATTGATGATGAAAGTACCCATTTCTGTCATAAGTGGGAAATCGCCGAAGAACACTTCTTGTGTTTTCAACTCGCCAGATTCTTTGTCAACCAAACGGAAAGTCACAAATAATGGTGCTGAGTAGTTGGCGTCATGTGCACGCGCTTCCTCAATTGTGTATTTAGGTTCTTTCATTTCATAACCGACAAATTCCAGGTCTTTTGTGCCTGCAAAGTTATCGATTGGTAACATTTCTTTGAATACATCAGCCAACGACTGGTCTAAGAAACGTTGATAAGAGTCGGTTTGAATTTCGATCAAATTCGGCAAATCAAGTACTTCTTTGATTCGCGAAAAGCTGCGTCTAGTACGGTGTTTACCGTATGCTACGTCATGTCCTGCCATGATCTTCTCCTCTAAAAAGATGTTGAGTTAGCTGCCTTGAAAGCTTGGAAATTTCTGAAATTAATGTAGACGAATTAACACTCATCCGAATTAACTCGGATATTTTCTAAACCCAAGGTGCCTAAACTCACTTCTAATACTTCCGGTTGTTTCTATAAGTTATTAAGAGACAACCTTAAAAGTGGATTGTGTGCAATGTGGTCAATTTACCTTGATAAAGTGACCATTTCTAGTTTATCAACGAACTTTTCTGAAAAAGTTAAGAATTTTCAGAAAGATTTTTTTTGCGTTACATTTTGCAGTTTTCACTGCTCAAGACGTCAAAAAAAGCAACGAAAATAAAACTTCTCGTTGCTCACAAAGCACTAGGGACAATATTTCCTAGCATTTTGCCGACAAACTCTTTAAAACATTATAG
>SKEM01001251.1_pt1 | contig 11815 bp, 8 predicted proteins | sample 4826731 | NCBI WGS metagenome assembly SKEM01 (sample SAMN11008809, study PRJNA524170) | human gut metagenome | biome: Human fecal sample; material: Feces; isolation source: fecal sample from pouch patient p37 | host: Homo sapiens | place: Israel: Tel-Aviv | collected 2015-07-27
CACATATTCCTCTAGATACACTTCCAAAATCAGTTAATGTTTTTCCTACCCTAAACCCCACCATAAAGTATTCAGAATCACACTTACTTTTTTTAATTTCTTCACAAAGTACTTTATAAGTTTCTCTTCCATAAAAATCATCAGCATTTATAACTATGAAAGGTTCCTCTATAAAACCTTTGCAACATAAAATTGCATGTCCAGTTCCCCAAGGTTTAACTCTTTTAAATTTCCCTTTAAATTCTTTTTCTAAATTATCAACTTCTTGAAAAACATATTCAGTCTCTATTATATTTTCTATTTTAATCCCTATAGTTTCTCTAAATTTCTTAAAAATATCTTTTTTTATTATAAATACAACCTTTGTAACACCAGCTTTAATAGCATCATAAATGGAATATTCTATTATGGTCTCTCCCTTTGGCCCTATTTTATCAATTTGCTTTAACCCTCCATATCTACTTCCCATTCCTGCTGCCATTATTACTAAAGTAATCTTGTCCAATTTCATCCCCTCACTTTTTAATACTTTTCTCCCCTTAAACCATAAATAAATTTTATAAGTTATTTAATATAGTTAAATTTATTTTACTAAATTTTATTTTATTTTTCTCTGAATTTTATAAAAAATTAAAATATTGTTAAATATTATACAATTCTATCTTAATAATCATACTATTTTATATAAAATAAAAAAATCTATTTATTTTAGTATTTTTTTTATAAAAATCTATAAGCTAATATAATAGGAAAGGATGTGATTATTTTTGTGGTACAAAAAATCAAAAAATGAAATACTACAGGAATTAGATGTAGATGAAAAAAATGGTCTTTCCTCTACTGAGGCATTAAGAAGACTTGAAAAATATGGTAAGAATAAACTTGAAACTAAAAAGAAGAAAACTCTATTTAAACAGTTCTTATCTCAGCTTAAAGATGTAATGATTTATATACTAATCATAGCTGCAATAATATCTGCATTTTTAGGAGAAATAAGTGATGCTTTAATAATACTCTTAGTCATAATAATAAATGCAGTTATAGGAGTTATTCAAGAATCTAAAGCAGAAAAAGCCTTAGATGCTTTAAAGGAACTTTCCACTCCTAAAGCTCTTGTTAAAAGGGATGGTTCTTTAAAGGAAATTCTTTCAGAAGATATTGTACCAGGGGATATTGTAATAATAGATGCTGGTAGATATATTCCTGGTGATTTAAGATTAATTGATACAGCAAACTTAAAAATAGAGGAATCTGCTTTTACAGGTGAATCTGTTCCTTCTGAAAAAGATTCTTCTTTTTTACCAGATAAAGAAATTCCTATTGGAGACCAAAATAATATGGCCTTTATGTCTACTCTAGCTACATATGGTCGTGGAGTTGGAGTGGTTGTTGGTACTGGAATGAATACTGAAATTGGTAAAATAGCTAAAATGATAGAACAAGAAGAAAATGATGAGACTCCATTACAAAAAAAATTAAGCGAACTTGGAAAAATTCTAGGATTTTTAGCTGTAGGTATATGTATTCTAATTTTTATTATTTCATTTTTTCAAGGAAGAGATTTACTTGAAATGTTCTTAACTTCTATTTCTTTGGCTGTTGCCGCTATTCCAGAGGGATTGCCTGCCATAGTTGCTATAGTATTAGCACTAGGAGTTCAAAGAATGGTAAAAAAGAATGCAATAATAAGAAAGCTTCCTGCTGTGGAAACTCTAGGTTCTGTAAGTATAATATGTTCTGATAAGACAGGTACACTAACTCAAAATAAAATGACTGTAACTACTGTTTACACAAATGATTCTTATATAAAAGAGAGTGAATTTAATTTAAATGATAATGAATCTAAACTTTTAGTAGATTGTATGGTTCTTTGTAATGATGCCACATACTCAGAAAAAAGCCAAACTGGCGATCCTACTGAAATAGCACTTTTAGAGTCTCCTTTTAAACTTAATATACTAAAAGAAAAACTTGAAAAAGAATTTAAAAGAATAGATGAAATTCCTTTTGATTCTGATAGAAAGTTAATGACTACAGTAAACTTAGTAGATGACAAAAAAGCTCGTGTATTTACTAAGGGTGCCTTAGATTCTATACTTTCAATTTGTAATAAAATATCTATTAATGGAAAATTACTAGACTTCTCAAAGGAATATAAAGCTAAAGTTTTAGAAAACTCTAATATAATGTCAGACAAAGCCTTAAGAGTTCTTGCCTTTGCATATAAAGATATATCTAAAGAAAATATAGTTTTAGATTCTTTAGAAAAAGATTTAGTTTTCATTGGCATGGTTGGAATGATTGATCCACCTAGACTAGAGGTTAAAGATTCTATTAAACTATGTAAAAGTGCTGGAATAACTCCAGTTATGATAACTGGTGACCATAAAAATACAGCCTTTGCTATTGCAAATGAACTAGGAATAGCAGAAGATATTTCTCAAGCCATTACTGGTCATGAAATAGATAAATTTAAAGAAGAAGAGTTCAATGAAAAAATTATAAATTACAGAGTCTTTGCAAGAGTGTCTCCTGAACACAAAGTAAAAATAGTTAAAGCCTTTAAGTCTCATGGAAATATAGTTTCTATGACTGGAGATGGAGTTAATGATGCACCTTCCTTAAAAGCAGCTGATATAGGTGTAGCTATGGGCATAACAGGTACAGATGTATCTAAAGGAGCCTCAGATATGATTCTTACTGATGATAATTTTTCAACAATAGTTTCTGCTGTAGAAGAAGGAAGAAAAATCTATCTAAATATAAAAAAATCTATAGTATTTTTATTATCATGTAATTTAGGAGAAATACTAACACTATTTACAGCTATATTACTAAATTGGAATTCTCCTCTTCAACCAATACACATTCTTTGGGTTAATTTAATTACAGATAGTTTTCCAGCTCTAGCTTTAGGAGTTGATAAAACAAAGGAAGATGTTATGAATAACCCTCCTAGAAATCCTAAGGAAAGTATATTTATTAAGTCTGATAAAATTCAACTTATAATAAATGGAGTTTTAATAGGAGGAATAACCCTATTTGCATTTAAATTAGGTGAAAGACTTTATGCTGATTCCTTAATTCATGCCCAAACAATGGCCTTTGTTGTACTAAGTGTATCTCAATTATTTTTATCACTATCTCTAAGAAGTAATATTAAATCAGCGTTCTCCTTAGGAATATTTTCTAATAAATACTTAGTATATTCAATTTTACTTGGAATCTTCCTTCAAGTAATAATAATTTCAATAAGCTTTATTGCTAATATATTTAAGGTTACTCCTTTACTTTTATATGATTGGATTGTGGTTATACTTGTATCCTTAATTCCATTTGCAATAAATGAAATCTTAAAATTATTTAGAAAGTAAAAATAAAAAAGTAAGGTATCACACTATAGATACCTTACTTTTTATTATTTTATATTTTTTCTTAAAAATCTTGGCATAACTCTTAAAAGTTTAGGTGAAATTTCTTCTATATCTTCCTTTTTAATTCCTCCTAGAATTATAATAGCATGAAGATACATAAATGCACCTATAGCTATAATTACTAGTAATATAGCTATGCCTAATATTAAACTTAACTTATCAAAATCTATAAATAAAGATATTACATATTTGCTAAGTATTATTCCTATACCCATGTATATTGATGCTAATAAAGGTTTTAATGCATACTTTAACATTGATATTTTCATCTTTAATGTTTTTTTCATTCTAAAGTGATTAAGTACTAAAGAAATTACGAAAGCCACCATTCCAGAAATTACAGCTCCATAAATATTTATATCTGGATTTGCAACTAAAGTCATATTTAATGTAAACTTCACTACAATACTAAGAGCTAAGGTAAATAATACATAGTAAAATTGACTTACACTTTGAAGTATTACATTTTGCATAAGAACTATTGCCGTTAATGGTATCATAGCGGCACCTATTACCATCATCTTATATCCATTTGAATCTGCAAAAATATATCTATATATATTTTCACTTAATAAAGCTAATCCAAAGGCTGATGGTATTGATAAAAGATATGTAACTCTCATAGAGAAATTAATCTTACTTTTTATCTCTTTTTTATCTTTTAAAGCATATGCTCTTGATATTGCAGGTAATGCCATGTATCCTAAAGAAGTTATAAATACCATTGGAACATTTATTAAAATCTTATATCTTGTTGAAAAATATCCATAAAGTGCATTAGCATCACTTTGAGAAAAGTTAGCTGCATCAACAAGTCTATTACTTACAGTTAACATATCTATTATATTTCCTAAGTTTTGAAGTCCAGTACTAAGAGTTATTGGCAATCCATATTTAAATAAGGTTCTTGCTATTTTTTTACCTGTAATTCTTCTAACTCCAGGCTCTTGTTTTCTCTTAGCCTCTTTTTCAACTCCATATATATTATATATGTATATTAAATATAATACCGCCATTAAGGCTCCAGCAGAAGATCCTACAGTTCCTCCTGCAACCCCTAAAGATACACTTTTCTTTATAAGGAAATATGCACATAATAAACTTAAAAATACATTGGCAACCTGTTCAATAACCGTTGCTATAGCTATTGGTGTAGCTTGAGATCTTCCTTGGAAATATCCTTTATAAGTAACTAAGACTGTTGTTATCATAATTGTTGGTGCTAAGAAAATTATTGGATAAACCATTTGTGGAGTCTGACTCATACTTGCTATAAAATTAGCACTTAACATTAAAACTATAGTAAATATTGTACCAACTACAAGTAAAAATGCTCTTGAAATCTTAAATGCTCTTAAGGCATCTTTGTAATTGCCAACTGCATCTAACTCTGAAACATATTTTGATATGGCTGTTTGTAAACCTACATTTGTTAAAGCATACACAAAAACAAATATGTCATAGGTTTTGCCATATATACCCATACCAACACTTCCTACAATTCTAGTAAGAAAAGGTACATAAATTAAAGATAATAATTTAGCAACTATGCTTGCAATAGAAAGTATTGCAAAGCCTTTAGTTATAGACTGCTCTTTCATAAAAATCTCCTATCTTAAAAACTAAATCCTAAATTTAAATACATCCTTCTTTATCTTTTTAAACATTGGAGGTAATCCCTGAGCTATAGTTTTATTTTTTAAGTAATCAAACTTTTCAGGAACCTCTTTAAATGTAACTTTATAAGCATAAAGGAATTGATATGTTAATCCAAACTTATTTTCAAAGAAGGAATTCATTTTATTATCACCATATTTAAAGTCTCCAACAATAGGATTTCCTAAATGAGCTAAATGAGCTCTTAACTGATGACTTCTTCCAGTTATAAGTTCTATTTCTAATAATGAAAAGGCACCATTAGTTTGTAGAACCTTAACATCCATTTTTATTTTCTTTGTATCTGGTCTTTCAGTATCATAAACTGTTGACTTATTTAATTCATCATCTTTTGATATATATGCTTCATATTTTCCAGGCTGTATTTTTCCCTTTACTAAAGCACAGTAATACTTCTTAACTTTTCTTTCTCTTATCATCTCGTTAAGTAGTTTTAATCCTTCAAAATTCTTACCGAAAAATACTATTCCTGAAGTATTTCTATCTAATCTGTTACAAGATGCAGGAGTAAAAGTTAATTCATTTTCTGGAACATAATCTCCTTTTCTGAATAAGTATGATAATACATAGTCAGTTAAGGTTGGAGCTCCATTCTTTTTATCTGAATGAACTAATACTCCTGGCCATTTCTCAACTAAAAGCATATTTTCATCTTCATATACCACTTGAAGTGATCCTGAATCAACCATTTGGAAATTAGGCTTTTTCTTCTCCTTAGTTACTACACTTTGAAGATATCTTATCTCTATAACATCTCCGTCTAAAAGAGAATACTTTTCTTTTTGCTTCTTTCCATTTACTCTTATATCACCCTTTCTTAGGGCTTTAAATATTGCACTTAGAGGTACATCCTTTAAATATTTTCTTAAGAACTTATCTAATCTCTGTCCCGCTTCATTTGTACCTATCTCTATTTTCAAATTGCTTCACTCCTAATTTAAATCATTTTATAATTACTATTCTATAGATTAATATTAATTTACTCCCTTGTCAAATAATTTAATGCTGCTTTACATTGAATTGAAACTCCAATTGGTAATAAATTCTCGTCTATATCAAATCTACTATTATGAGCTGAATAAATAATATTTCTCTCCTCATTTCTAGCTCCTAAGAAATAAAAAGCTGAATCTCTTTCTAGGGCAAAATATGCAAAGCTTTCAACTCCAAGCTTTGGTGCTTCTTGTTCCTTAACATTTTGAGAACCAATAATTTCTTTTGCAGCTTCAGTTACTAAATCTACAACGGAGGTATTATTATAAAGACATGGATAGCTTTCTTCTATATCTATTTCACATTCTCCTCTCATTGCTGTACAAATAGATGTAGCTATTTCTCTTAGTCTTTCCTTAGCGTAAGCTCTATCTTCTAGGGTCATGGTTCTTATAACACCTTTTAATATAACCTCATCTGGTATTATATTCTGAGCAGTTCCTCCATTTATACTTCCTACTGTAACAACTGCTGGATTTACAGGCTTTATTGCTCTACTTACTATTGTTTGTAATCCTAAAACAACTTGAGAAGCCATAACTATAGGGTCTACAGCCATGTGAGGATAAGCTCCATGTCCTCCTCTTCCTTTTATCTTTATTGTGAAAGGATTAGATGCTGCATTAACTACTCCTTTTTTTATCATTATTTGTCCAGCATCTAAAGTTTCTTCAACATGAAGACCTATTATTTTTTCTACTCTAGGATTTTCTAAAACCCCTTCTTCTATCATTATAGGAGCTCCGCCTGTTGTCTCCTCTGCTGGTTCAAAGAGTAACTTAACAGTACCACTAAACTTATCTCTATGTCTACTTAATAATTTAGCTGCACCTAATAATATTGTTGTATGGGCATCATGTCCACAAGCATGCATTCTTCCTTTAACCTTTGATGAATATGAACAAGTCTTTTTATCATCCATAGGAAGACCATCAATATCAGCTCTTAAAGCTATACATCTATCTTTTTTAGAGTCATCCTTTAGTGTGCCCTTTATTATGCCACATACTCCTGTTTTAGCAGTTTCTATATATTCAATACCTTCATTAGTTAAAAATTCCTTTATTTTTCCTGAAGTTCTCCACTCTTCAAAACCTAATTCAGGATTTTCATGAAAATCTCTTCTTAAAGCTACAAGTAAATCTTTTAATTCTTGAGCTTCATTCATTAAATTTATATTCATTTTAAACACCTACTTTTCATTTATAAATAATATATTATATATACTATTTATTTTATATATTTTTGATTATATATTACTATGTTTTTTTCTTCAATTATATTTTATACTCATTTACGAGTATATTATTTAAGTGTATTATACTGAAAATTATAGCAACAAAGAAAATTTTTCTTTAAATCCTCTAATTTCCTTTGTTACTACCCATTTAAACTTCACAAATTATTTTTTCTATTAAATTATTTTCAATCAAAGTTCTTAAAGAAAATTTTTTATTTTCTCCTTGAACAAATTTAATTGAAATAGTATCCTTCTCTATTTTTAAAATTTCTCCTATGCCAAAATAATTATGTCTTATGACATCTCCTTCCTTTAATCCATAATCAGTTATATTACATTGACTATCTAGATTTGTATTATTTAAAAATATAGATGGATCCTTAAATTTACCCCTTACACTTTTAGGTGCATAAAGATATAAATTATTTATGGCTCTAGTTATACCCACATAAAAAAGTCTTCTCTCCTCTTCTAAATTTTCCATACTGTTTTTATGTGGTATTGTTTCATCAACTATATTTACAATGTGAACATCATTAAACTGCATTCCCTTTACCCCATGCATGGTGCTTAATATAACAGAGTCTATATTACCTTTAGAATTTAAGTTTTCTAAATTTTCTTCAACGCTTTCTATGTGAGAAAGAAAAGTGATTATAGATTTAAATTCCATAGCTGAACTTTTAAATTCTTCTACAATATCTAATAAATCCTCTTGATTTTGCTTAAATTTAGATGAATACTCTCTTATATACTGACTATACTCTAAATCACTTAATATAAAATCAATAGCACTATTTAAGGAAAGTTTATTTAAATAAGCTATGTCACTTTTTAGCTCCTCAAATTTTCTCATTTGAAATGGATGTACACCTTCCACATTCATTAGTATATCAAAAACATTTTCTCTCTTCTTAGAATTCATCACTCCATAAATAGCGCTTTTTGAAACATATCTAAAGGGTTTGTTTATTATTTTATTAAAATCTTCTTTATTAAATGGATCTATTGATAGTCTTAAATACGCAATTAAATCTCTACATATAAAATGATTAAAGAAATTATACTCTTTATCTAAAAGCTTAAAGGGAATCTTTTTTCTAATAAAAGCATCAATAAAACTTCTACTCTCCATATTTGTTCTATACAAAATAGCAGTATCAGAATATTTATTCCCTAATCTTTTGCTTTCTTCTATTTTTAAAGCAATTATATTTGCTTCCTCAGACTCATTAAAGGGCTTTTTAAGCTCTATTTTCCCTTGATTTTCATTAAAAGCTATTATTTCTTTTTGGTATCTCTCTTTATTATGCTTTATAACATCCTTAGATACCTCCACAATATTTTTTAAGCTTCTATAATTATATTTTAAATAAACCTTCTCACTACCTTCAAAGTTCTCCTCAAAGTTTATCATACATTTAGGAGTTGCTCCTCTAAAGGAATATATACTTTGGTCCTCATCTCCAACACAAAAAACTTCATTATTTATAAGTCTTAAAAATTCTAATTGAACTTCATCACAATCTTGAAACTCATCAACTAATATATATTTTATTAAATTTCTATAATATCCTAATATATGAGGATTTTCTTTTAAAAGAGTTACTGCTTTTATTTGTAAATCATCAAAATCTAAAAGTCCTCTCTCATTTTTAAAAGTTTCATATGCTTCATAGCATTTATTAAAAATATCATAAGTCATTGATATTTCTAAATCCTTAGAAGAAACTTTCTTTCTAGATATATTATTTAATACCTCTTTTATTTTTTCATCACTAACCTCTTCTATATAAGAGGATAATACTTTCCTTATAATATTATAAGAATCCTTAGATTCTATAAGCCTTATTTCATCCTTATTCCTAAGTAAAATTTTATAAAAAAGTCCATGAAAGGTTCCAAAGAATGGAATAACGCCTTCCTTATGCATTTCTTTAAATCTACTTTTCATATTTTCTGCTGCCGCCTTAGTAAAAGTTATTACTATAACATGTATTCCTTTAACCTTTCTTTCTTCTAAAAGATATTTAATTCTATTTAATATTACTGTGGTCTTTCCTGCTCCTGGTGGAGCTATAACAAGGACACTTTTACTCCTTGCTCTTACAGCTTCATTTTGATATTTATCTAAATTAGACATTATAATTCTCCTAATGTTTAATAAAATTTATTTTAATTATTGACTAAAATTAATCTAGTAAACCATAATATTTATTAACATATATATTGTAATAATTCTAACTACTGGTTACAATAGTTATTGATAACTTATGAAAAGGAGATAATTTTTATATGGATTATAAGTTTGATGTAAAAAACCCTAGAAATCTTACAATGCTAGTTGATTTCTATGAACTTACTATGGCAAATGGATATTTTAAAAATGGCATAGAAAATAAAATTGCCTATTTTGATATGTATTTTAGAAGGGTACCTGATGGTGGTGGCTATTGTATAATGGCTGGTGTTGAGCAATTAATTGAATACCTATCAAATCTAAACTTTTCAGAAGATGATATAGCCTATTTAAGATCAAAGGAATTATTTTGTGATGAATTCTTAGACTTTTTAATAAATTTCAAGTTTACTTGTGATGTTTGGGCAATTCCAGAAGGAAATCCTGTCTTCCCAAATGAACCTTTAGTTATTGTTAAGGGTCCTGTAATACAAGCACAGTTTGTAGAAACTATGATACTTCTTACTATAAATCACCAAACACTTATAGCTACTAAGGCTAATAGAATATGTAGAGCAGCTAATGATAAGACTGTAATGGAATTTGGTTCTAGAAGAGCTCAAGGATATGATGGAGCTATTTATGGAGCAAGAGCTGCTGCCATAGGTGGTTGTGATTCTACAGCATGTACAATAGCTGATCAAATGTTTGATATACCTGCTATAGGAACTATGGCTCATAGTTGGATTCAACTTTTTGGAGACGAATATGAAGCCTTTAAGGCCTGGGCAGTGGCATATCCTGATAACTGTACATTATTAATAGATACTTATAACGTTTTAAAGTCTGGTGTTCCTAATGCTATTAAGGTATTTGATGAGGTTTTAAAACCTTTAGGAAAAAGACCAAAAGGAATAAGAATAGATAGTGGTGATATAACTTATCTATCTAAAAAATGTAGACAGATGTTAGATGAAGCTGGATATCCAGATTGTAAAATCATAGTTTCAAATTCTCTAGATGAATATATAATAAGAGATGTATTAAGCCAAGGAGCTTCAATAGATGCCTTTGGAGTTGGAGAAAGACTTATAACAGCTAGATCAGAACCTGTTTTTGGTGGAGTTTATAAATTAGTTGCAGTAGAAGACGAAGAAGGTAATATAATTCCTAGAATAAAGATAAGTGAAAATGAAGAAAAAATAACAAACCCTGGATTTAAGAGAATAATAAGAATATTTGATAATAATACTCATACAGCCTTAGCTGATTTAATTCTTTTAAATGATGAAGAAATAGATACTAATAAACCATTAGAGATTTTTGATCCTATTCATGTATGGAAAAGAAAAACATTAACTAATTATTACGTTAAAGATTTACTAGTTAAAATATTTGAATATGGAAAAGTATGCTACAAAAATCCAACAGTAATGGAAATTAGAGATTACGCTCAAAAAGAGTGTGAAAAACTTTGGCCAGAAATTTTAAGATTTGAAAATCCTCATACTTATTATGTAGATTTATCAAATGGTTTATGGAATTTAAAACATAATTTACTTCATAGATATTCTAGCATATATAAATAGCACTTATATTTTTAAAAAATAAGAGACGCTTCATTAATGTGAAGCGTCTCTTATTAATTTACTTGACTTAAAACTAGATTTGATTTTTCATAATCATCCTCAAGTAAAAAACTTTTGTCTAAATACATAGAAAATACACACTCTTCTCCTGTGATTTTCTCATTCATTGGACATTCCTTATAACACTTAAATTTCTCCCTCTCATTTGACCAAAATGGACAATACGCCATATTATACTCTCAATCCCCTCTTAAATTAATTATAATATAGTCTTTAACCCTGAATTCTTTATAACTGTAATGTTTGTAAGCTCATTTTGGAAAGCTTTAAGTAAAGCCTTTTCTAAAACTTTTTCATGATCAAAATTCTCAACGTTTTTACATACAGCAAAAACTTTGTTAGTCTCTCCCATAACATTTTTATAAGTTAATGTAACATTTGGTTTTTCATATAATACATCAACAATTTTTATACCCCATGATAAACAAGCAAAATCTCCATCTTTTTTTAAGAAGCTTAAATCTTTTAATTTTTTAGTTTCTTGATTAGGATCTGTAACAATAATTAATTCATCTCCAACTTTATACTTTGACATAATTAACCTCCTAAGTAATTTATTTATATAGTAAAGTTTACCACTCCTTTAACTTTAAGTAAAGTATTACAAGGTTCTATTTTTCTTTAATTTATTTACATATATTAC
>SKEM01001257.1_pt1 | contig 11781 bp, 8 predicted proteins | sample 4826731 | NCBI WGS metagenome assembly SKEM01 (sample SAMN11008809, study PRJNA524170) | human gut metagenome | biome: Human fecal sample; material: Feces; isolation source: fecal sample from pouch patient p37 | host: Homo sapiens | place: Israel: Tel-Aviv | collected 2015-07-27
GTAAAATAAGTATCTATAACATTTCCATCTACTAATACTTCACTTTTTACCTTATACATATTTGGATTATCAACTGACCATAAACCTGGATTATTTACAATAGCAGTTTGATTGAAAGTATAACTTTCATTAGCTCCTATACTTTTTTCATTTATTACTGACTCACTAACTTCTTCTCCCTTAGAATTTACTACTGTACTTTTTACAGTAACCATAGAATTGTCTTTGGACTCGTTTTCAACTATAGTCTCAATAGCTACATCTACGTCTCCATCTTTTTGCTCTTCAAGTTTTGGAGTAGTAACTGTTGTTCCTGCATGGGCAACATGAATAGAATCTGTTACACTTAAAGTTACATCACGATAAATTCCACTTCCAGAATACCATCTACTAGTTGGCACTGGGTTAGATACCTTAACAGCAATTATATTTTCAGTTTGTCCATCACATATTAAAGCTTCAGTAATATCAAAGGCAAAAGAAGTGTATCCATAATTATGCTCACCAACCTTTCTACCATTTACATATACTTCAGCATTCATATATACGCCATCAAAGTTTAATGTAAAATCCTTACCATTATACTTTTCAGGAACTACAAAGGCTTTACGATACCATCCAGTTCCTCCTAATAAGAATCCACTTTCAGCTTCCCCTTCAACAGTAAAATCTCCTTCAATACTCCAATCATGAGGTAAGTTTAGTCCTCTCCATGAAGAATCATCAAAGTCTACCCCTTCAGCACCAGAAGGATCTCCCTTAAAAAACTTCCAGTTTTGATTGAATATTGTTGATCTCTCTCCATCTTTTATGAATCCAACATTTACTGTTTCAGATTCAGGAATTTGTCTTGTTTCAGCCATTACTAAGGTAGGTGCTAAGGTTAAAGCAAATGCAATTGCTGCTCCTAAAGCTGTCCCCCTTTTGTTAAATGATTGCATATTAATTTCCCCCCTTATTAAATATACATATAAGCTATTTTACTTATTTTAACTTATATGTATAATAATACCACCAAGTAAATTCATGGTAAAGTCATAAAAACTTTTTAACTATTACAAAATAATTTATCATTATAAATTATTTATTTAGTAGTAAATAATAAAACTTATAACTAAAAAACACATTGAATTTCTCAATGTGTTTTTATTCTATTAAGTTTAATTAAGCTTTATTCTTATATAAACCCCTAAAGTTCTTTAGAAGTTTTCTTTATTTTCTCTGTTAAACTTAGTAAATCTTTTCTTACTTCAGAAAAGCTAGCACTTACTAATTTTTTATCCTTAACAACAATCTTACCATCAACAACTACTAATTCTACATTACTAGAATTAGCAGAATATACTATTGTTGCATAATAATCATATATAGGTTGCATATTTACTGATTTTGTTTCTATTAAAGTTAAATCAGCTTTTTTACCAACCTCTATAGATCCAACTTCTTTATCAATTCCTAAAACTTTAGCTCCACCTATGGTTCCCATTTCTATTAAATCTATTGATGGTAGTAAAGTTCTATCTTTATTAAATAATTTATGAATTTTTCCCACTTGTGACATCTGGCTTAATATATCTAAAGTATTTCCACTCATAGGACCATCTGTTCCAAGTCCAATATTTATTCCTTTTTCTCTCATCTTTAATATTGGTGCTATTCCTTTAGCTCCTTTAGAATTTGCCCCTATATTATGAGATATATTAACATTATTCTTCTTTAAAATTTCTATATCTTCTTCATTAACTAAAACTGCATGGGCCGCTATAAAATTAGAGTTTAAAACCCCAAGCTTATCTAAATAAGAAACTGGAGTAAGATTATATTTATTTTTATATTCCTCTAACTCATAGTCCATTTCTGCTAAATGCATAGTTATAGGAACATCATATTTTTTACTAATTTTATATGCTTCCTTTAATGATTCCTCTGTATTTGTATAAGGTGCATGAGGAGCTATTCCTGGAGTTATCAAATCATCATTTTTCCATTTTTCTATAAATCTTATGGAATAATCTATCCCTCCAAAAGCCTTTTCTGAATCTGGCGAAGGAAAATCTACTATTGTCTCACAAAGCACTCCTCTCATATTTAATTCTTTAGCAGCTTTCGCTACCTCATCTTCAAAATAATACATATCACAAAAGGTAGTTACTCCACCTAATAACATTTCTGCTATAGCATACTTTGCTCCTATATAAGTCAATTCTTTATCAACTAATCTTTGTTCTAAGGGAAATAAATATCTCTTTAATCTATCCTTACAATCGTCAGCTAAACTTCTAAAAGGAACCATAGACCCATGAGTATGACAGTTTATCATACCTGGCATTAATATTCCCTCTTCACCATCTATTACCTCAACTTTATATCCACTTCTTTTTAATTTTTCTTCTGTCCTTACATCAGTTCCAACATATACTATTTTATTTTTTTCAAAAACAACTAAACCATTTTCTATAATTTCTTTATGTTCATTCATAGTAATAACTGTAACATTTTTTATTAAAGTTACTATTTTACTCATATTATCCCCTCCAAAATCCACCTAAAATATAGCTAAAAATAAGAGGCTATATCTACTAAGATACATCCCCTTACTTTCCTTTTATATTACTTTGCGTAATTAAGTTAAAGCTAACTAAATAAAAATCAATAATCACTTAATATAGACTTTATTTGAATAAAGAAACAATACTACCTTTTTTAACATCTATTAACCCTTTATCTGTTATCTTTAATGCAGGACTAACAGGTAAAGATAAAGTGCTAAATGACATAATTTCATTCATATGATTATATCCTAAATCTCTCATGGCACTCCTAACTTCCCCTAGCTTTTCTCCTATGATTTCAATAGGTTCATCACTGATTATTCCACCTATTGGTAACTCTAATTTAGCAATTACTTCATTATTTTTTGAGACTACATATCCTCCCCTAGAATTTATAACCTCATTAGCCGCTATAGTCATATCACTAATATTTCTTCCCATTACCATAAGGTTATGATGATCATGAGCCCAAGTAGTTGCTATTGCTCCCTCTTTTATAATTTCTCCTTCTACTAATCCAAAAGATATATTATTATTTTTACCATATCTCTCAAAAACAGCAATTAATGCACAGCTACTCTTTTCCCATTGTAAAATATTATTATAAACATTTAAAGTTACTTCTCCCTCTTCTGTAAAAGTAGTATTCTTTAAGACTTTCATAGTTCTACAATTTACTTTATTTTTATACTTATTTGGTACTTTAACCTCTAAACTTTCTTTAGTAATATTATTTAATTCTATACTATTATAAAATCTATAATCTAATTTGCTTTTATCTTCAAAAAACTCTTCTTTTAACCCCTTATCTCTATTAAAAACCATTTCCCCATTTTTATAAACTTCATATATATTAAAATCTTCTATACTATCTAACAATATAAAATCTGCTAGCTTTCCAGGTGCAATTGTTCCTCTATCTAAAAGATTCATTCTTCTAGCTGGTGTATATGTAGATGCATATATTGCATTCTCTATAGACATTCCAAGCTTTACGGCTTCCTTTAAAATCTCATCAAGATGCCCCTTAACTAATTTATCTGCCATTACATCATCTGTTACTAATGCAAAATGCTCATATAAATTATTTTCAATCAAAAATTTTATATTCTCTAATGTCATTGATTTATGTTGCATCTCTATAAACATACCATTTTGAATTTTTTCTTGAAGGGATCCAACTGACTGCTGAGTATGATCCCCATTAACCCCTCTATAAATATAAAGTGATAAATCTACTCCTTGTATTTTAGGACAATGCCCTTCTAAAGGTATATTTTTTTCTTTACTTATATTTATTATTTTATTTACATTAGAATCATCATCTTCTATTAAGTCTTTAAAGTTCATTACTTCTCCAAGACAAATAATATTATCATACTCTAATAATCTTTTTACCTCATTGTGAGTTATTTTCTCCCCTGTTGTCTCTAGTGAACTTGAAGTTGAAGGTACTGAGCTAGGGATACCATAAAATATATCTAGATTTCCCTTAAATTTAATAAATTCTTCTATACCTCTTATTCCAAAAACATTAGCAATTTCATGAGGATCAGCTACTACTGTAGTGACCCCATGTTTTATTGCAGCCTTAGAAAATTCCCTTGGAATAGTCATAGAACTCTCTATATGCATGTGTATATCTATTAATCCAGGAATTATATATTTTCCTTCCCCATCTATTACATTTTCAGACCATAATCTATCTTCATATCCTTTCCCTATATGAAGAAATTTCCCCTTATTTATTAAGATATCACCTTTTATGAATTTTTTAAAATAACTATTATATACGTTTAAATTTTTAATAATTAATTCTACTTGCATTTCACTACCTGCAAACTAGTTCATTATTCTGTTCCAGTTATTAACCCATTGATCCATTACTGAATTAACAAACTTAAAGTCAATTACCTTAGCATTATCAACCACTGGTCCATATGTTAAGTTTTTAGTTTCTTCTTCACTTAATTTAACTTCTTTATTAACTGGTGATTCATTTAAAGCTTTAGTAGTTTTCTCCTGAACTTCTTTGCTTAATGCATAGTTAATAAATTCATAAGCTAAATCTTTATTTTTAGAATTTTTATTTATATTTATTGTATTAAAGTTTAAGTAAGTTCCTGACTCAGGTATTACATTTATAACCTCTGGTTTAGCTTTTGAAATTGTTCCAAAAGCAAAGTCTGATGCTACAGCAGCTACTATTTCACCATTTGAGAACATATTAGCTAAATCTGAAGATTTACTATAAGTTTTAACAACATTTGGTTTTAAAGCTTCTAATTCTTTAAATGCAGCTTCTCCATTATCAGTTTTAACATCTACTCCTGCCTTTTCTGCTGCTATTTCTACCATTGCTGGACCATTAGTTGTTGTAATATCTGGTATAGCTATTTTATTTTTAAGTTCTGGTTTCCATAAATCTTCCCAAGAATTTATTTCAATTCCTGCTGAAGGATCTACAACTATTCCTATACTATTTAATGTATATGCTGGTCCATATCCTGCCTCTACTGTAGATTTAGCCTTTTCATTCATCTCACTTGCATTAGGAATCTTTGAATAATCTAATTTATCGAATATACCTGCTTCTACTCCTTGCTCTGCAAAAGATTCTGCTAAATAAGTTATATCTATTTGTGAGTTAGGATTATTTTTCATCTTAGTCAATCTTTCTGAGTTATTACCTATATCTAAAACTATTTCCACACCATGTTCTTTAGCAAATGGTTCAAATACTGTCTCCTTTAATACATCTTCATTTAATCCCCAAGTTGAAACTACTAATTTTTTTCCTGCCTCTGCTCCTTCTGTTTTTCCACATCCAACTAAAGATGTCCCTAGTACTAATCCTGTTAATAAGGTTGCTAAAATTTTCTTTTTCATAAGATTCTCCTTTATAAACATATTTTTTATATTTAAGTTTTATAAAATTACTATTTTATCTACTGGTAATTGAAGTTTTATATTTTGTCCCTTTTCATATATACTGTCATTTTCACTATTTACAATTAGATTCCCAAGTTTTGTTTTAATATCATATTGGTATGCCTTTCCTAAGAAAGTTCTAACCTCTATAACTCCATCTACTGTGTTTTCTAAATCCTCTTTTACAATCTTTATATCATCTGGTCTTATAGTTGCTTTTACTTCATTCTTATCCTTAACCTTGTTAACTTTTAAGTTAATTCCACTCTCATTTTTGTATATACCATCTGATACCTTTATTAAATCTATAAAGTTTTCAAAACCTACAAATCTTGCAACAAACTCTGTTGCTGGATTTGAATAAATATTTTCTGGAGTATCAAATTGTTCTATTACCCCTTTATTTAAAACTGCTACTTTATCTGAAATTGAAAAACATTCTTCTTGGTCATGAGTTACGAATAATGTTGTTATTCCAAGCTTTTGTTGAAGTTTTCTTATTTCAACTCTCATTTTTAATCTTAATTTAGCATCTAAGTTACTTAAAGGTTCATCTAGTAATAAAAGACTTGGCTCTATTACTAAGGCTCTTGCTATGGCAACCCTTTGTCTTTGTCCTCCAGATAATTCCTTTGGATACCTCTTTGCTAAATGGCTCATATCAACAACTTTTAATATATCATCAACCTTTTTTCTTATTTCTTCTTTGCTCATCTTTTTCATTTTTAATCCAAAAGCTACATTTTCTTCTACTGTTAAGTGAGGAAATAATGCATAGCTTTGAAAGACTAATCCAAAGTTTCTATTATGAACAGGTATATTTGTATAATCTTCATCTCCTAATAAAAACTTTCCTGCTGTTGGTTCTATAAATCCAGCTACAACCCTTAATGTTGTTGTCTTTCCACACCCACTTGGTCCTAAAAGAGAAACTAATTCTCCTTTTTTAACTTTTAAATTTAGATTTTCCAATATATTATTTTTCTTATCATAAGAAACATTTATATTCTGTAGGTTTATTAAATCCATGTTTTCATCCTCCAAATAAATTTTTAACTTAAATTCTATCCTGCAAAATTATTTAATCCTAATGTTTTTTCTAATATGTACATAATTCCAATAGTTAATATCATTAAGATTACTGATAAAGCTGATACTGTTGGATCATAATTATATTCAACATAGTTCATCATAGTTGTAGGTAATGTGCTTACTCCTGGTCCAGTTAGAAATATAGATACTGGAACATTGTTAAATGAATTTATAAAAGCTAACATAAATGCTGCCATTACCCCTGATGTTATATTTGGTAAAACTACTTTAAAGAAAGTTTGTGATTTTTTACATCCTAAGCTCATAGCTGCTTCCTCTATGGAATAATCAAATCCCTCTAAACTTGATCCTACAACTCTTATGATGTAAGGAATTATTATTAAAGTATGTCCAATAAACAAACTAGCATATACTGATAAGTTCATCTTTACCAATAAAAACTGAAACAATGAGAATCCGACTACTATTCCAGGAACTATTAAAGGCGAAAAGAAGAAACTCTTAAGAATATCTTTTCCTTTGAAGTTATATCTACTTAATCCATAAGCCGCTGGCATTCCTATAACCAAAGCTGATAATGTAGATACTGTAGATATTAAGAAGCTTGTCCCCATACTTTTTATAAATGACTCAGATTTAAATACTGTAATAAACCATTGCAAACTAAATCCTTTTGGAGGAAATGCTATATAATTTTCTGTTCCTATACTAGTCATGGCAATAATTACTAGCGGTGCAAATAGAAATATATAAACCAAAACAACGAAGGTTGTTAATACTTTGCTCTTCTTCACTTTAAGAAACCCCTCTCTTATCTAATCTTGATGCTAGGAAGTTAATCCCCTTTATTACTATTAAAGTGACTACAATCATTATTGTTGCTACAACTGCGGCCCCTTGCCAATCACCTAATGTCATAGTTTTTTGGTATATTAAAGTTGCTAAAACCGTATTTTTATTTCCTCCTAATAATTGAGGTGTTGTGTAAGCTGTTAAGGAACCTGTAAATACCAAAACTGTTCCAACTATTAATCCTGGTAAGCTAAGTGGAAATACAACTTTAAAGAATGCTTTTAATCTATTAGCTCCTAAACTTTCTGCTGCTTCTAATAAGTCATTATCTATATTTTCCATAACTCCTACTAGGGAGATAATCATAAGTGGTAAGAAAATATAAATTGTACCTATTATAATAGCTCCTTCTGTATATAGTAGTGATAATGGCTCTTGTATTAAATTAAACTTCATTAATAAACTATTGATTATTCCATTTTTTCCTAAGATACTCATCCAAGCAAATGAACGAACAACTGAATTTGTTAATATGGGAAAGACTGTTAAGGCTATAAGAAAACCTCTCACCTTTTTAGAAACTCTTGATATGTAATAAGAAACTGGCACACCTATAAACATGCAAATTATAGATGATACTAAAGATATCTTAATGGTTCTCAAAAATATTGACATCATATAAGAATCTGTGAAAAATTCTTTATAGGCACTAAACATACCACCATTTGTATTAGTGAAAGTAGGAATTATTACATCTACTAATGGAACTATCATAAAATATGCTACTAATACTATGCAGGGTATAAATAATAAATACTGGCTTATTTTCCTCATGTTTTTCCTCCGTCTCTAAGTGCTGTATCTTTACTCACTGTTTTTAATTTCTACATAATTTAATTTTATTCTACTTTTTATTGCGTATATTGTCAATATAATATAAAATAATATTCGTAAATTATATTATTTTAATACCTTTAAATTAATCAAATTAAAAATTTATTCATATTCCAATAAAAATCACGAATATTATACAACCATAGAAAATCCCTATAATAATAAATAAAATCCATATATAAACACAAAAAGACAATAATCATATATATTTTTCAATATGATTATTGTCTTAAATATGGTATTTAAATAAAAAATTTTAAGTTATTGTTAACTTATATATGTAAACTTATACATAGTTTTAAATCTCTTCTTAGTTTAAAATACAATTTAGACCAAACTTATAAAACATAGATAACCTATTTCTAAAATTATCTCCTCAAAGCCATCATTTAAGAACTCTATAACAGCATCTTTATTATTTTCAATAACTCTTGAAAAAGTAATAATATTATTCTTTATCTCTTCCCTTTGTATTTTTTCATCATTAATACAATAATTTAAAAATACAGAATATCTTGTTAATAAATATTCTAATATAATTAATTGGAAAGAAATTATCATATCTTCCATATCATCACTTGTACAATTACTAAATATCTTAGATATAATACATTTTTTAAGTAAATCTTCAAATTCTTTAAATGATTCTTTATATTTCTCCCACTTTTCACTTAAAAGATTTATATTAGTATTTTCAGCAAAATCAGATACTCTTTCTAGTACACACTTTAGATTAGAAATACTCTTATAATTTTCTATAATATCTAAAAACAGAGAGTTTACTTCCTCTAATGATTCACCTTTATTTATTTTTATTTCATTATATAGATAAATCACTTCTTTTATGTACTCTATGTTACTATACTTTTCTAGTTCATCTAAGAAAATATCTTCACTAGTATAACTTTCATTTTCTAATATATTTAACAACATCTCAAAACCTAAAAGTAATTTTTCTTCTAAGGAAAATCCCTCTTCATACATTATATTTATTAAAGTATCCCTCAATTTAAGCTCTAATGGTATATCTTCTTTATTTATTTTTTCCAATTGATTTATTATAATCTCACTATCTATATTATCTAATATTTCCATAACTTCTGGACATGAACATGATAAAGAAAGCTCTTTTCTATATTCAAACTCATTACTTATTCTTGGAAATGTACTACAAGTTTTAGATAAATACTCTTCCCCTTTACACTTAACTATATTACACAGTCCCTTACAATCTAAAAAAGAACACGCTTCAAAGGTATCTTTGTTTATAAAGTATAATTTTTCCCCATTAACTTCTCTCACTTTTACATTATTTAAAAGGTATTTAGAATGTTCTTTATTATTTTTCCATTTTTCATATGTATCCTTATCTATATCAATATCCCATCCTTCACAACAAGTGAATTTACAGCTATCAGCTATACACTTAAAATCATCATAACCTGAAAGTTTCTTAATAATCTTTTCTTCATTCATATAATTTCTCTCCATATTTTCATTATATTAGTTAAAAGTCTAATTACTCTAATAAATGTAATTATAGCACACTTTCTAATTTACTATTTTTTACTATACTATTCTTATTCCTATAATAAAAAATCTACCAGACAATAAAACTAAAGTCTGATAGATTTTAAAATAAATATATTAAATATAAAGAAACATATCTTATATTTACTCTTCACTACTAAATAATCCAGCTCCCTTAAGTATATCCTGTTCTAAAAATAGACTTGTAACAGCTTGGTTATAATCAACTACTTTCTGAGCTTTCTTTATTTTCTTAGCATATTTTTTATTATTTGAGAACATATATATCATATATCCCCATAGCTCCTTCATTCTAAACATTGCATTTCTATCTTCATTAAATACTTCTCTGTACTTACTAAATATTTCATCATGAAACTCTTTTAATACCTTTTTGTCCATAAACTCATTGTTTAAAATTTCATTCATTAAGGCTGGGTTAGCTAAGACCCCTCTTCCTAACATTATTTTATCCACTTCTTTGAATTCTTCAACCAATTTATTATGATCCTCTAAGGTAAAAATATCTCCATTATAACAAACTGGATTCTTACTTAAAGAAATTGCATCTTTAAAAACCTCTAAATTAGGTTTATTTCCATAAAAATCTTGTCTTGTTCTAGGATGAATAATAAGCTCCTCCATAGGATACTTATTATAAATTTTTATAAGTTCATAAAATTCCTCAGGCTTATCCATTCCTAATCTAGTTTTTATTGAAATTTTTATGTCATCTATTTTAAATATTTCTTCTAAAAACTTATCAAGTTCTTCCTTGTGAGCTAAAAAACCTGACCCTCTTTTCTTACCAACAACTGTTCCAGAGGGACATCCTAAGTTTAAATTTATTTCATTATATCCTAAATCCTTAAGCTTTTTAGCTGTTAAAATAAACCCTTCTGAATCATTGGTAAGTATTTGTGGAACTAAGTTTATTCCTTTATTATTCTCTGGCAAAACATCTCTTAATTCCTTAGTTTTAAGACTTTTACTACTATTTGGAACAACAAAAGGGGCAAAGTATTTATCAATTCCGCCAAAAAACTTTTCATAAGAATTTCTATATATAAATCCAGTAATCCCTTCCATTGGTGCTAAATAATACTTCATTTGTTTCTCCTTTTTTTAAAGATTCTAGAAAATATTATAACAGGCTTTTTTCTTCTTATCCACTTAGTAATTAAAGTATTTTTATGTAAATTTCTTTAATTAGCTATGCACTCTCTTCTATGGAAATTGCATAACTCTTATCTCTTATGTAAAATTCTTTTATTAAAAATATAAGTATTATCAGGGTAGCTAAAATATCAGCTAAGGGTTGTGAAATCCACACTCCATTTAGTCCATATACTCTAGGTATTATAAATACAATAGGTATAAATAGTATAACTTGTCTTAATAAACTTAGAAAAATTGACTTTTTAACATTTCCTATGGACTGAAAATATACTGCCCCTAAGATTGAAACCCCTAAGGTAGGTAAGGCAAGAGTATATATTTTTAATCCATTAAGTGCTATATTTATTAACTCCTTATCCTTTGTAAATATATTAATAAACTCTCTTGGATAAATTCTAATAAGTACAAGTCCTAAGGTTAAAATTAAAGTTGCAATTATTATAGTCATTAATAAAGTTTTTTTAGCACGTTTATACTCCTTTGCTCCATAGTTATATGCAACTATGGTTTGCATCCCTTGGCTTAGTCCAAAAACTGGCATCAAAAACAAAAGGTATATAGATGTTATTGAAGTCATTGCACCTATAGCTAAATCTCCACCATAATCCTTAAGAACTCTATTTGTTATTAAATGTATAAATCCTGCTGCAAGCTCCATAAAAAATGGAGTTAAAGCAATTAAAATTATTGCCCTTAAAATATTCTTATTTAATATCTTTCCTTTAATCCTTAGCTTTAAGTTTGACTTTCCTAAGGTAAAATAATACATTGTCCATAGAAAAACTATGAATTGACAAATTATAGTTCCTAAGGCAGCTCCCTTAATTCCCATATGAAATAAGAATATAAA
>SKEM01000423.1_pt2 | contig 11766 bp, 10 predicted proteins | sample 4826731 | NCBI WGS metagenome assembly SKEM01 (sample SAMN11008809, study PRJNA524170) | human gut metagenome | biome: Human fecal sample; material: Feces; isolation source: fecal sample from pouch patient p37 | host: Homo sapiens | place: Israel: Tel-Aviv | collected 2015-07-27
AAGTTGCTGAAAAACGTCTGGAAGCTATTAAAGATTTCACAGAGTTAGGTTCAGGATTTAAAATTGCGATGAGAGACTTATCAATTCGTGGAGCTGGAAATTTATTAGGTAAGCAACAACATGGTTTCATTGATTCTGTTGGATATGATTTGTATACACAGATGTTAAATGATGCTGTAGCTAAGAAACGTGGTAAAGAGATTAAAGTTAAAACGGATGCTGAACTTAATCTTGATTTAGAAGCTTATTTGCCAGCGGACTATATTACTGATCCTAAACAAAAGGTTGAGATTTATAAACGAATCCATCAATTTGAAAATGAGGATCAATATATAGAAGTTCAAGATGATTTAATTGATAGATTTGGGGAATATCCAATAGAAGTACACAATTTATTAGAAGTTGGCCTATTAAAAATGTATGCTGATGCAGCTTTAGTAGATAGTGTTAGCCAGAATAAAAAAACAATTGAAATTGAGTTATCAGATAAGTTAAATGGGAAATTAGACATTAAGGATGTTTTTAAAGTATTATCGGTAACTAAATTTAGTACGACTCTGGGAAATAAAAATCAAAAAATTCAGATTAAGTTAAACATCCAACCTGGTATGAAAAGTAATCAAATTTTGGAAGAATTAAAGAAATTACTCAAAGAATTAGCTAAAATGGTGGATGTCACTATGGATAAATCAGCATAGGTGAAGGTAATGAAAAATAATTTTGGAAATGTTATGAAGGGAGCAATAATTCTATCAGGAGCTTCTTTTATAGCTAAAATTTTAAGTGCGATGTACCGAATTCCTTTTGAAAATATGGTAGGGAATTTAGGATTTTATGTTTATCAGCAAGTTTATCCGATTTATGCAATTGGAATGACTTTTTCTTTATCAGGATTTCCTGTATTTATTTCAAAAATTATTGCTGAACAAGATGATATGGAATCAAAATACCAGATTTCAAAAAGAATATTCAACGTTTTAGTTGTATTAGCTATCTTGTGCTTTTTGTTTTTACAATTAGGATCAACTCAAATTGCTGAAGCCATGGGAGATATAAAACTGGAAGTAATTATTAAGAGTGTTTCCTGGATGTTTTTGTTGATGCCTTTTTTATCAGTAGGAAGAGGATTTTATCAAGGTATATTCAATATGACGCCTACTGCTGTATCGCAAGTGTACGAGCAACTAATAAGAGTGATTGTTATTATTGGGGTTGCGTGGTATGCGGTTAGACATCATTGGTCTATTTATAAAATGGGAGCTTGGGCGATGTTTGGCTCAACATTAGGAGGCTTAGTTGCACTACTATGTTTTGTAGGTATTTTTATAAGGCTTTTTTCAAGAAAATCCCACAAATATAGTATAAAATATCGAGATTTAGTAAAGAGACTAATGACAGAAGGAATCATGATATGTTTATTTACTGCATTGATGGTACTTTTGCAATTAATAGATTCCTTCACAATTAAGAATAATTTGGAGATTTATGGCTTATCTTCAATAAAAGCTAGCAATATAAAAGGTATTTACGATAGAGCTCAACCTCTAATACAATTAGGATTAGTAATAGGTGTAAGTTTTTCTTCAACGCTTTTACCTTCTCTAACAGCCGCAATTGAAAAGAAAGAAAAAACTATTTTTGAAAATACTGCATCATCTATCTTGAGAATTAGTTTAGGAATAGCTAGTGCTGCTACAGTGGGATTGTTAGCCTTATTGCCTGAAGTTAATAAACTTTTATTTGGTGATAGTAAACTTAGCTTGGTAATTGGAATATATTTACTAGGTATAATTTTAATGACAGTAATCAATAGTTATAGTTCTATTTTACAAAGCATTGATGAGTACAAAGTGTTACTAATTGGATTAGGGGTAGCTTTCTTAACTAAATATATTCTTAATAGTTACTTAATTGGTAAATTTGGAATAATTGGAGCAAGTATTGCTACTACAGTTAGTTTATTATTAGCTGCAATTATCATTATTTTCTTTAGTTCAATAAAGCTTGAGATTTTATTTAGAAGTGATAGTTATGTCTTAAAATTATTACTTATTTCATGTATCATGGGGATAGTAGTAAAAGGTCTTTCAATATTATTGGGATACCTATTGGGAAGTTCTAGATTAGATGTCGGAATAATTTCAGTAATATGTATTCCTGTGGGAGTATTTATTTTTGGAATTTTAGCAATTAAGTTTAATTTATTTACTAAAGAAGAATATATGGCGATGCCAGGTGGAAATAAGATTATAAAAATAATTGACAAATTAAATGGAGGACGTTGATGAGATTAGATAAGTTTTTGAAAATATCACGCATTATTAAAAGAAGAACAGTAGCAAAAGAAATTTCAAGTCAAGGTAGAATTACAATTAATGGCAAGGTGGCTAAATCATCATCAAATGTAAATGTTGGCGATGAAATTGTGATAAACTTTGGTAATAAAGTATTAACAGTCAAAGTTAATGATATTAGAGATACAACAAAGAAAAAAGAAGCACAAGAATTGTTTGAAGTTATCTCTGAAGAATATAAGGAAGATTTTTCTATATAAATCGTTTTGGACAAAGAATGGAAGGGGCTAGATAGTCAGTGAAGAAAAGATCAAAGATTACTATCATGGATAATGATTATTTTCGTAAGCAACAAGCTAAAAGTAAAAATGCTGCTTTAAAAGCTAAACACTATCAACATTATCGATTGTTTAGAGTAAGTATTATTTCTTTAACTATACTATTAACAATAGTGTTTGGAATAAGACTCATTACAATGCACTATCAAACCCAAAATATTAATGTTCAAACGGAAGAAGCTAATAAGAAGTTAGAAAAAGTAAAAGCTAAAAATGCTGATTTGAAAGAGCAGATTAAGCAATTAAATAATGAAGATTATTTAAGAAAATTAATTCGAGAAAAGTACTCCTATTCTAAAGATAACGAAATAATTTATAACTTACCAACAGATGTTACAAAAAATATTGGACAATAATTAAAAAAAGTTTAATTTAGTAGTATTAATAATATTTAGTGCGTGATATACTGAGAGGTATAGAATTTCGAGGAGGAAGACAATTTTTATGTCGATTGAAGTAGGAGCTAAACTTTCCGGAAAAGTTTCAGGAATTACAGATTTTGGTGCATTTGTTGATTTAGGGGATAAGAAAACAGGATTAGTTCATATTAGTGAAGTATCCAATACTTTTGTTAAAGATATCCATGAAGTCTTATCCGTTGGTGATGAAGTTACTGTTAAAGTTTTATCTGTCAGTGATGATGGTAAGATCGGTCTTTCCATCAAGAAAGCAGTAGATAAACCTCAAAAACAAAATAACCACCGTCGTAACAATAATCACGAACAACATAATAATAGGGATAAAGTAAAGAAAAATCATAATACTTCTTTTAAGCCAAAGCATGAAGAAAAGAAGAAAGATTTCGATTCCTTATTAGCTGGATTTTTGAAGGAAAGTGAAGATAGATTGACTTCCTTGAAACGTAATACAGAAGGAAAACGTGGCGGTCGTGGCGGTCGTCGCAGCTAATACAACAAAAGGCAAGAGGTAATTACTTCTTGCCTTTTTATTTTTTGAAGTGAGTGATAAAGTTGAATGTAAAAAAATTTGAAAATCAATTATTACAGCGACTTAGGGATTTAAAAATTTCCAATAAAAAAGTATTGCTTGCAGTTTCTACAGGTGTAGATTCTATGGTCTTATTATCAGGAATGTTGAAATTGAGTAAAGTTTTAGATGTAGAAATTAATGTCGCTTATATTGATCATCAATTACGAGAGCAAAGCAAAGAAGAAACAAAATTTATTAAAGAGTTTTGTTTTGCACGAAATATTCCTTTATATGTATACAGGTGGGAAAAAGAAGAACATCCTGTACAAAGTATTGAAGCCGCAGCCAGAGAAGTTAGATATAACTTTTTTGAAAAAGTCCTAAAAGAAAATAATATTGAGTACTTGGTAACGGCGCATCATGGAGATGACCAAGCAGAAACTTTTTTAATGAAATTAATTCGAGGTGGGAATATTCAACAATTACAAGCAATTCAATCTGTACGCATTTTCAGAGAGGATTATCAAATAGTTCGTCCCATGTTAATTTTTAATAAAAAAGAAATTTATGATTATGCTAAACAATTAGGGATTAAATATTATGAGGATGAAACTAATAAAAGCGATGACTACCAAAGAAATAGGTTACGACATCATATAATTCCAGTATTAAAAGCAGAAAATCCAGAATTTTTAAAGCATGTATTAGGATATACTCAGCAATTAACAAATAATTTACAAGCAATTCAAGAAGTAGCTGATGTGAAACTGAATAAAATTTCTAAAGAAGAAACTTTGGACTATGATAAATTTGTTAAAGAAAGTCCCTTATGGCAACGTATTCTACTTGAACGATATTTAGAAGTAAAAGGATTAGAAATCAAAGAAACACAGGTACAGCAAATTTTAGCGATGCTTAATGATGAGAAGAAACCTCAAGCAAAGTTTGATTTGAATGAAAAATTTGAATTCTATCATGAATATCTCGAAATAGGAATAAGAATTAAAAGTACTACTAGTTTAAATCTAGAAGAAAATTTTGAATTAAAATTGAATCAATGGCACGACTTAGAAGAAGGAAAAAAGATAGGCTTATTTAAGATTGATGAAATAGAACTAATGCCTGGAGATGAAACTCTAGTTGTAGAAGATAATGAAAATTGGGTAATTAGACATAGACAACCGGGTGATTCACTAAAAATGAGCTTTGGAAATCAAAAAATTAAAAAAGTTTTTATTGATAAAAAAATTCCAAGTGAACAGAGAAATAAGAGTTGGCTAATTACAAAAAATAAAAATGAAGTGTATTGGATTTTAGAAACAAAAAAAACTGATTTGTCACTGGCCCCACAAAATGCTAAAATTCATTACATACTAGTATTTAGAAAAAAGTAAGAAAGAGGTTAATCTTATGAACAACGACATCAAAGAAGTTTTATACAGTAAAGAACAAATCGCTGAAGTTACTAAAAGACTAGGAAAGCAAATTACTAAGGATTTTGAAGGTAAAAATCCATTAGTAGTTTGTGTTCTTAAGGGTGCTGTTATGTTCACAACTGATATTATTCGTGAAATCGATACATATTTAGAATTAGATTTTATGGACGTTTCTAGTTATGGAGAAGGAACAGAATCATCTGGTGAAGTTAAAATTATTAAAGACTTAGATACATCTGTAACTGGAAGAGATGTTTTAATCGTTGAAGACATTATCGATACAGGTCGTACATTACAACGTTTAGTTGAACTATTTAAGCATCGTAATGCAAAATCTGTTAAGATTTGTACTTTACTTGATAAACCTGAACGTCGTGTTGAAGGAGTTAAGCCTGACTATGTAGGTTTTGAAGTTCCTAATGAATTTGTAGTAGGTTACGGTTTAGACTTTGCAGGTCGCTATCGTAACTTAGGGTATGTTGGAATTTTGAAGCCTGAAGTTTACGAAGGTTAATAAAATTTTAAACAATTTATTTTAGTGAAATTAATAGTCAATAATAGTCAAAATTTATTAATTATGCTATTATATTCACAATGGAGTGCTTATTTAATGGTGATAAGTGGCTCTTTAATCCTTGGATATGGAGGAACGTTATGAATAACAACAGGAATGGTAACGGACTTCTTAGAAATAGTTTCTTTTATATCGTAGTATTCTTGGGTATTATGGGTGTCTTGTATTATATGTTTGGTAGTCGCCAAAGTATGCAGACACAACAAATTCAATCTAGTCAATTTATAACAGAATTGAAGAAGAATAATATTAAAGATTTTACGATGCAACCTTCTGGAAGTACGTACAAAATAACGGGTACTTATCGTCATGCTAAGAAATCATCTGGTTCGAGTGGTATTGCCGGAATTGCTTCCAGTGGTGCGGATGAATCAACTGGTTTTACAACTAATGTATTGACGAATGACTCGACTGTAAAACAAATTCAAGAGTATGCACAAAAAAATAAAATAAAAAATAGTGCTAAAGAAGAAGAATCTAGTAGTATTTGGATTCAACTTTTAATTTCAGTAGTTCCAATTCTATTCTTCATTTTCTTCTTCTACATGATGATGGGTCAAGCTGGCCAAGGTGGCGGCGGTGGCCGTGTTATGAACTTTGGAAAATCCAAAGCTAAGCCTATTGACAAAAAGAACAATAAAGTTCGTTTTTCAGATGTAGCTGGTGCTGAAGAAGAAAAGCAAGAATTAGTTGAAGTTGTAGAATTTTTGCGTGATCCACGTAAGTTCTTAGCTTTAGGTGCTAGAATTCCATCTGGTGTGCTATTGGAAGGACCTCCAGGAACTGGTAAAACTTTACTTGCTAAAGCTGTTGCTGGTGAAGCTGGTGTACCATTCTTCTCAATTTCTGGTTCTGACTTCGTTGAAATGTTCGTCGGTGTTGGTGCTAGTCGTGTGCGTGACTTATTTGAAAATGCTAAAAAGAACGCACCATCTATTATCTTTATCGATGAAATTGATGCGGTAGGTCGTCGTCGTGGTGCCGGAATGGGCGGTGGACATGATGAACGTGAACAAACACTTAACCAAATGTTAGTTGAAATGGATGGTTTCGAAGGTGATGAAGGTGTCATCGTTATGGCAGCTACTAACCGTTCTGATGTATTAGACCCTGCTTTGCTACGTCCAGGTCGTTTTGATCGAAAGATTTTAGTAGGTCGTCCTGATGTTAAGGGTCGTGAGGCTATTTTGAAGGTTCACGCTAAGAACAAGCCTTTAGCAAAAGATGTCGATTTGAAGATGATTGCTAAGCAAACACCTGGTTTTGTTGGTGCTGACTTAGAGAACTTATTGAATGAAGCTGCATTACAAGCTGCTCGTCGTGATAAGAAAGAAATTGATGCATCTGATATCGATGAAGCAGAAGATAGAGTTATTGCAGGACCTGCTAAGCGTGATCGTGTAATTAGTAAGCATGAACGTGAAACAGTGGCATATCACGAAGCTGGACATACAATTGTAGGTTTAGTATTAAATGAAGCACGTGTAGTTCATAAGGTTACAATCGTACCTCGTGGACGTGCTGGCGGATATGCTATCATGTTACCAAAAGAAGATCAAATGTTGATGTCCAAGAAGAACCTTAAGGAACAAATTGCTGGTTTGATGGGTGGACGTGCAGCCGAAGAAATTATCTTTGGTCAACAATCTTCTGGTGCTTCTAATGACTTCCAACAAGCTACTCAATTAGCTAGAGCAATGGTTACAGAATTTGGTATGAGTGACAAGTTAGGCCCTGTTCAATATGAAGGTCAAGCTAATATGCAACCTGGTGAATTCAATGGTCAACATAGTTACTCTGGACAAACAGCTAATATCATTGACGAAGAAGTTAAACGTATTGCCAATGAAGGTATGCAACAAGCTAAGGAAATTATCGAAGCTCATAGAGAACAGCATAAAGTAATCGCTGAAGCATTACTTGAACATGAAACTCTAGATGAAAAACAAATCTTGAGTTTGTATAAGACAGGTAAGATGCCAGCAGAAAACGAAGATGAATTTCCTAGTGAAAAGGCAGCAACTTTTGAAGAAGCAAAACAAGCTGTTGAACGTAGAGAAGCTAAAAAACAATTAGCTGAAAAAGATGAGAAACATAAAGAAACAGAAGTGTTCTATCCTCATGAATCAGATGAAGATTCTGATAAGAAAGATGAATAACAAAAATGGTATTGGTGGTTTTAAACTGTCAGTACCATTTTTTATTTGACAAAATAAAAAAGATAATAATAGAAAAATTGACTACAATTTGTTAGTATGTAATTTGTGTATAAAAATAAAGAGGTAAGAAAAATGTCTGATTATTTAGTTAAAAGCTTAGTATATGATGGAGCAATTAGAGCTTATGCAGTTGATGCTACTGAAACTGTAGGAGAAGCACAAAAATTACACGATACTTGGAGTGCTGCTTCAGCTGCTTTTGGTAGAAGTTTGATAGGTACTTTATTATTATCAGCATCGGAACTATCTGGTGATGAAAAAATGACCGTAAAAATCAATGGCGATGGACCAATTGGGGCTATTGTGGTAGATGGTAATGCTAAAGGTACAGTCAAAGGATACGTACATGAACCACATGTGCATTTGCCTTTAAATGAAAAACATAAGATTGATGTTAAAGGCGCAGTAGGTACTCAAGGCTTTTTATCAGTAACTAAAGATTTAGGATTAAAAGAGCCTTTTACAGGACAAGTGCCCCTTGTATCTGGTGAGTTAGGTGAAGATTTCACTTACTATCTAGCTAAGTCAGAGCAAATTCCATCAGCCGTAGGATTATCTGTTTTTGTTGAAGATGATAACACAATAGGTGTAGCTGGTGGTTTTATGATTCAAGTTTTACCAGGAGCTAGTGATGAGATTTTAGATGAAATTGAAAAGAAGTTACAAGAAATACCGTTAGTATCTGAAATGATGCGTAAAGATGGTAAGACTCCTGAAGAAATTTTGTATACACTTTTCCCAAAAGACAAAGTAAAAATTCTTGAGAAAATGCCAGTAGCATATGAATGCGATTGTTCAAAAGAAAGATTTGCTGAAGCACTAGCAAGTTTACCTAAAAAAGATCTTGAAGAAATGATAGAACAAGATAAAGGTGCAGAAGCAGTTTGCCATTTTTGTGGGAAAAAATATGAATTTAATGAAGAAGAATTAACTAAAATTATGAATGAAGCTAATCAAGCTTAAAATGGAGGAAGAGAATAATGGAATGGAAAATTGGTGATATAGTTATCCCTAATCAAGTTGTAGTAGCTCCTATGGCTGGGGTTACAAACGTTGCCTTTCGTATGATTTGTAAGGAATTTGGTGCAGGTTTAGTTGTTTGTGAAATGATTTCTGACAAAGGAATCCATTTTAGAAATAAGAAAACGTTAGACATGCTATTTGTTGATCCAACTGAGCATCCAGTTAGTGTCCAAATTTTCGGTGGTAGCAAAGAAACTTTAGTTGAAGCTGCTCAATTTGTGGCAGAAAATACTGCGACTGATATTATCGATATAAACATGGGTTGCCCAGTTCCTAAAGTTACAAAGACTGATGCTGGTGCAAGATGGCTTTTAGATCCAGATAAGATTTATGAAATGGTTCATGCAGTTACTAGTTCTATAGATAAGCCTGTAACAGTTAAGATGAGAACTGGTTGGGATGAAGATCATATTTTAGCTGTTGAAAATGCATTAGCAGCAGAAGAAGGTGGAGCTAAAGCATTAGCAATGCATGGACGTACTAGAAAGCAATTATATACAGGACATGCAGATTGGGGAATTTTAAAAGAAGTAGCTGATCATTTAACTAAGATTCCATTTATAGGGAATGGTGATGTTCGTACACCAGAAGAAGCTAAGAAGATGTTGGATGAAGTTGGAGCAGATGCAGTAATGATTGGTCGTGCAGCTTTAGGTAATCCTTGGATTGTTAAGCAAACAACACATTACCTTGAAACAGGAGAAATTTTGGAAGAACCTACACCTGCAGAAAAGATTAAAGTTGCTAAGGAACATTTACATCGTTTAGTTAAAGCTAAAGGTGAAGTTATTGGGCCAAAGGAATTCCGTTCTCAAGCTGCATATTATTTGAAAGGAATCCCACGTTCCGCACGTACTAAAGCGGCTTTAAATTCTGCAGATACAGAAGCAGAAATGATCGATATTTTTGATAATTTCTTAGCAGATACATTAGCACGTCAAGCTGTTTAGTGGATATTTTGTTAATATTATAATTAATATGTCCAGTTGACTATGATATAATAAAGAGCAGTGTATAAATTATTGAGAAAGTGAGGATTTTAAATGGCTAATCAACAATCAATGAATGATCAGTTAAGAGTTCGTCGTCAAAAGATGCAAGAATTGCGCGATGAAGGCGTTGATCCATTCGGTCATAGATTTGAGCGTGATTTCTTAAACAAAGAATTACACGACAAATTTGAAGATAAGACAAAAGAAGAATTAATTGACTTAGATGTTAAGGCTACAATCGCAGGACGTATGGTAGCAAAGCGTGGTAAAGGTAAGGTAGGCTTTGCTGATTTACAAGATAAGACAGGTAGAATGCAACTTTACATTCGTAAAGATGAAGTTGGCGAAGAAATGTACCATATCTTTAAACGTTCAGATTTAGGAGATTTCTTAGGTGTAACTGGTGATGTTATCAAGACTGATATGGGTGAGCTTACAATTAAAGTAACTAAACTTACTTTCTTATCCAAGGCTCTAAGACCATTGCCAGATAAGTTCCACGGTCTTCAAAACGTAGAACAAATTTATCGTCAACGTTACTTAGATTTAATTACTAACCGTGAAAGTTACAATCGTTTTGTAAATCGTAGCAAGATTGTTACAGCTGTTCGTAATTATTTAGATAGTAATGGATTTTTAGAAGTTGAAACACCTGTATTACATAATCAAGCTGGTGGTGCAGCTGCACGTCCATTTATTACACATCATAATGCATTGGATATTCAACTTTACTTACGAATCGCATTAGAATTACACCTCAAACGTTTGATTGTTGGTGGGATGGAACGTGTTTATGAAATCGGTAGAGTTTTCCGTAATGAAGGAATTGATACTAAGCACAATCCAGAATTTACAATGCTTGAAACTTATGCAGCATACTTTGACTTTAAAGACGTTATGGATGAAACAGAAGGTATCTTTAAAGCAGCTGCTAAAGTTGTAACATCTGATGGAAAGATTAACTATCAAGGAACGGACGTTGATTTTAATAAAGAATTCAAACGTGTTCACATGGTAGATTTAATCAAGGAAAAGACGGGAGTAGATTTCTGGAAAGAAATGTCTCTTGAAGAAGCTAGAAAGATAGCAGATGAGCATAAAGTTCATTACGAACCATACTGGCAAGTAGGTCATATTATTAATGAATTCTTTGAACAATTCTGTGAAGATACAATTGTTGATCCAACTTTCGTTTATGGTCATCCTGTAGAAATTTCACCATTAGCTAAGAAAAACGCTGATGATCCACGTTTCACAGATCGTTTTGAATTATTCATTTTAGGAAATGAATATGCAAATGCCTTTACTGAATTGAATGATCCAATTGACCAACGTCAACGCTTTGAAGCACAAGTTGCTGAACGTCAAGCTGGTAATGATGAAGCTGAAGGTATCGATGAAGATTATATTGAAGCTATGGAATACGGAATGCCTCCAACAGGGGGATTAGGTATAGGAATTGATAGATTGGTAATGCTTCTAACAGATGCACCATCAATTCGTGATGTACTCCTATTCCCAACTTTGAGACCAGAATAATAGAAAATAAGATAAAAAATCAGTTTGTAAATAAGCAAACTGATTTTTTTTAGATTTTATTAAAAAAAGTGTTGACGCAGAGGTGTAACTCGTGTATATTATTTAAATGTTGCTGCTACTTAAGAAGTTGCAGGTTATGAAGTTGATAATTTTTTTATTGACATATTTTTTAACTGTGATATAATTAAATAGTTGCATGAGAATGTTATATGATCTTTGAAAACTAAACAAAGTTTCGATGAAACAAATGTGCAGGGCTTCTATAAAGAAGCAAAAACATTTGCGAAGTCAATTCGCTAGTAAAAATAATGAGTCACAAACTTTAAAATGAGAGTTTGATCCTGGCTCAGGACGAACGCTGGCGGCGTGCCTAATACATGCAAGTCGAACGAAACTTTCTTACACCGAATGCTTGCATTCA
>SKEM01001258.1_pt1 | contig 11760 bp, 9 predicted proteins | sample 4826731 | NCBI WGS metagenome assembly SKEM01 (sample SAMN11008809, study PRJNA524170) | human gut metagenome | biome: Human fecal sample; material: Feces; isolation source: fecal sample from pouch patient p37 | host: Homo sapiens | place: Israel: Tel-Aviv | collected 2015-07-27
ACTTGACTTTGATTCTGTCCTGCCGGCAAGGCAACCGGCGGTAGCCCCAGCGGAGCGAGCACATGAGCGTAAGCGAACAATATGTATGCGTAGCGTACATATAAGTGCGCCCTTAGCAGGGAGCAACTAGTTCATAAAACCAGTATAGCATGATTTATCTGATCAGAGTAAACTACCTAATTAGAAAACCAATATTTAATTTAAGGAGAATCTTAAAATGCCAGAAGAGAACGAAGAAATCAAAAAAATGGAAGACCGCATTGCAAAACTCGACGCTCAACAAAAGCAACTGAAAGCCAAAAAAAGGGCCCTCAGAAATCGAATCAGCCAGCAGAATCGCAAGGCCCGCACTAAACGATTAATCGAAAAAGGCGCCATTTTAGAGAAGTTCCAGGGAAAGGGCGCGGATAAAATCAGTGCTGACGATAGTTTGACTGCACTGGTCCAACTTCAAAATGATTTTGACTCACTCAAAGCCTTTACCAGCAATGTTAAGTATCGTAAAAAAAATCCTGATGATCCCACTCGAACGGTCTACAGTGACTGGGAAGAACAGCAAAATTAAAATTAGCTTAAATGGGCCTAAATTCGTCTCTAAGCGATTTTAGGCCTTTTACATGTAATTATTAGTCGTTATGGACCCAGTAAGGTTGTTAAACGATATATATGGTCGTTCTAGGTCTGTCCGAGCCGCTGGCGAGGTTGCTTACTAATGATTTTGATCTTGGGAACGAACGTAGTGAGCGAGTTTGCGCTTTTCTTACTGAGAGCCAGCCAAGTAAGAACAACGACCAACGGGAGGCGTTAGCATAATTATCGAGCCACTAACTTAAACACGGTCAAACAGTGTTCAGCACTCACTCACGAACCATATAACCCGAACACGTTTAACACATACGTACACCCTGTTAAAACGACTTTTAAGCGACTTTAGAGGTCATTTAATAGTTTATACCGTAACGTGCTAAAGTTGCTTAAATCGTGTTTTAACGTAGTTATTTAATGACGTGGACTAACGTGCGTGCATATGGACACCATTTACGACACAAAAAAAGCCTATCAACTTAATGACAGGCCACATACCTTTAGAGGGAATTAATCCATGCCAAATCAGATTAACTATCCTGTTTTTATTATATCACAATCAAGTTTACATAATACATGGTATTCAAAGCTAAGTTTGTGAAGTGCTAAAAACGCTTTTATATCAACGATAGCAAGCTGTATATTTACCGATATCATACGATAACGAGACTTTGTGAAAATAGAGTAAATTTGTGAATGTTAATATAACAGCGTTTTGCCCTTGTGAAATTGTATTATTCTACTTATGTAAGTTACTTTGTGATAATGACGTTCTATTTATAATTGTCCGAAATGTGTCGGCTTAGGGTTCGCCTTGGCCGAGACTATATCAAATAAATAGCGTTCCTGCCGAACTTGTCAGCTTCTCAACGAGCTAAAAGCTGCGAAACGTCTAGTAAGAAAATAACCAGTTAGTCTAGCACCAGCCTGCACGCAATCACGTGCTCCAAACCTCTTAAAGTCAAAACCAACCTACTTTGAATCTAGTCGTTGTTTTGTTGGTTTAGGGGTCTCGCCCTTTGCTGTTCAGAGCGCTTGAACCTGAGCGGGATACAGTTTTCCCCTTGTTTTGCGAAGAAGAAAACTTTTTGTTGTTCGTCACGAATCACCGTCACGTAAAAACACTTGTATTGTTACTATTGCGCTTGTAATCAGCATTACTGAATTAGCCTATAAAAAAAGCACCCTTTATAGGTGCCAGCAATCATTTATTTTTAGTTGTTTGGATCACTGGCCTTGCGTAATCGCCCTGTACTTTCGTACTGCTTTACCGCCCGCCCCGTGCGTGGGGCCACCGTTCGGAATCAACCTAAATACAAGTATAGATTAATTCCTAGTGGGAGTTTATAGCGGCGGCTCTCACTTGACCTGTCCACTTGTTTCATTAGCTCCACTAACCGGCTGTCATTCCTCGAAAGGTAAAATTAGTTGGCTTGGCTAGAATGTTGCCACTCTAGTAACGGGGCTTGGCTCCCCCGTGTTCCAGAAAAATTCAACTCTACCTACTTGAAAAATCTTACAATAGTAGGTAAAATGAACACATAACCTTGAATAAGCTTTACGTGTTCCCCCGGTCCCCACCGAGGGAATTTTTTTGTCTATTCAATTTAGTTACAAACAGTATTATACCCCTTTGCCGATAATATGACAAAGGGGTATTTTTAGCGTCTTAGCCAGCCGAATAAGCCCTTTTTAGGCGTCTTAGTTTCTTCCCCCTTGTAATTACCCTCGGTAGGCTCTGAAACGTCTGTATGGTCGTTTTGCAGGGGGCTATCCTCCTGTGAGGGGGTGTTGTTCGTAGTGGTATCAAGTAGTTTTTCGTTTTGACGGTTGGTAGACAAGTTGAGTTGTTGCTGTTGGCTTAGTAACTTGTGGGCTTCGCCCAAAGATTGCTGAAGCTTTTCGATCTGCTTATCCTTTTCAACCAATTGCTTTTCTAGCAACTCCATTGCTGTATCCGTGACGCTATCGTGTGTAACATAATTACTGTAACTTGCACTCTCGTTACTTACAACCCTGTTACTACTTAAAAAATGCTGTTTTAAAAGCTTGTATCCATCATCACTTATCGTCAGCTTGCTTACTCCGTTACTATGTACCTTACTTACATACTTACTTCTAAATTTATCGTCCATTTTTCGCATGATAGCTTGCCTTGTAACACCAAACTCCATTGTAAGTTGTTTCATAGTCTTACTCATGTTACTTACACCCCCTAATTTTACTAATATTAACATAGTTAATCATGGTAAACACTGAACGAGGGCTTAGAACACGTCTCTCAACACAAAAAAGGCACCCCAATAACGGGAATGCCTTTGCTTACTAGTATTTTAGCTGATTGATAAGTGCCCTTAGTGTAAAGGGTAGGTCTTTCGTTACAGTATCGTCACCACGATTTTGGTACATAAGTTCAGCTAGTGCGTTAATAACGACCCTTGCACGTTTGCTATCAAGTCTCGTTCCTGCATTCTCTTCGTCTAACGTTGACTTTAGGTACTCGGTGGCACCGTCTAAATATGATTGCAGTAAGGCGTCATCATCTTTTAAATCTAACGGGATTCGTAAACTGTTCTTTAAAGTGTCTAATTGTGTTGGTGTAGTTGGTGTAACTGGTGTAGTTGGTGTAACTGGTGTAGTTGGTTTAGCTGGTTCAGTTGGTGTAGTTGGTGTAGTTGGTGTAGTTGGTGTACCTTTAACCGCACTCATTGTTAGCGGAAAACTGTACTGATTATCCCAATTTAAATCAGCTGGTAAACTAAAGAAGACTTTTTTGAATTACTAGATATGCCCAAAAGTTACTGGAATAGTCCCTCTAACGTCGATAAATTTGTTATAAAACCCATTAAAGAAGAATTAACTCCTTTGTTTAGAGGATTAACGGTTAGAAAAAAATATGGTAAAGGGCGTGGGAAACCAGTGATTGGCTATTCGTTTACCTGGAAACCCGAAAAGAAAGATGCCAATGATTTCTCACAAGGCCAATTACAAGATGAGCGTCAAAAGCTTTTTAATATTCAGCATAATGGTGAACTAACAGAACAAGAAAAATGGCGCGCTACAGATAAAGTAAAAGGCCTACCACTAGGATCCACTGAAAAACAAACATTAGCCGAACAACAGATTGAACACGACAAAAAAATAAGGGATCAAGCAAGACAAGAAGCACTTGCTGAACTCCGAAAGGGGTTTGGAAATCATGCCTAAAGCTATTAGAGAACTTGCTGATGAGTTTGGTGTATCAAAACAAGCCATTAGGGAAAAAACTAGATGCAAACTTGAGTTGTTGTTAATTCGGGATATTTGCTGTTAAAGCAACATTCATTGGTGGCAATAACCAGAACCAAATCAATTATAGTTTAGCTTGAAGATTGATACCTAGTTTAAAAAACGACAATAACACCAATCGACAACCAAGTTTAAGCTTTGCTTGTCGATTGGTGTTATTGTCGTTTTTAACTTATAATTTAAGGCGGATTAATTAGGTGGTGAAACTATTGGGCAAGACTATTCGACAACTTTCAGAAGAATTGAAATTATCAAAACAAGCTATTAATCAACGTATTAATAGTATTAATGGCTTTCGAAGCAAACACACTTATAAAGTTAAAAACCATCTAGAAATAGACAACCAAGGCGTTAAAATGCTTGCTAATTTTGACAAGCAAAAACGACAAGAACGACAACCAAATCGGCAAGCTGAAAACGACAAGGACAAAAATATTGATCAAATCTTGCTGAAGCAACTTGATGTTAAAGATCAACAAATTGCAAATTTACAACAAGCCTTAGATCAGCAGCAAAAATTACAGATAGCAACTGTTGCAGAAAACCGTCAATTAAAAGAACACGTGCGGAAATTGAGTGTCTTGCTTGAACCCTCTAGTTCAACTCAAAAGCAACAATCCAACGACAAAGACGATACCTTGTCGAATAACGCCAATGCCAGTCACAACAAGAATAAAAACGACAAGCAAAATGAAGTTGTTGATATTGATAAAAAACAAAAAAAACCATTTAAAAACAAAACAAATAATAGCTGGTGGCATTTTTGGAAGTAGTCTTAATGCTAACTAAAATGATTGGTTAACTAGTACCCTGAATAAAGTAGTTCGCGCCTGAACGAAAGAAAGGTATAAAATATTAAATTAAACTTTGGAGGAGCTTGAATATGGAAAATTATCAAAGACAAGCAAGTGGTAACAAAATTTTTGACTCAAATGATATTCATGAGAATGCTATTCTGAACAAAATGCCAGACATCTTAAATATTTTGCTAATTGATAGAACAACCAGTACACCTAAGAAAATACATAACATAATTTGGGCAAATAAGAATTATTTAAAGTATGATTCTAAAAAATATGCTATGACAGCAGAGATTAAACCAGAACTGATTACAGGATTTATGGCAGGCATTATTCGTCCAAGGGCTTTAAAAACTAAAGAAATAAAAATAAAGCGAACTAAATCGAAAGCCGAGGTTTTTACACCAACTTGGATAGTAAAAAAACAGAATGATGAAGTTGACAATGATTTTGCCAACGATGATTTAGAAACTTACGTAAAGCGAACCTGGCTTGAGATTGCTTGTGGGGAAGCTCCTTATATGACAACTAGATATGATATGGACACCGGGAAAACTATTCCTATTGCTAAGCGTGTTGGATTCATTGATCGAAAGCTAGCTCGCATCAATAAGGAAGTTGACGGTAAATTGGAATGGCAACGGCTGGTTGAAGAATCTTATAAATCCAGCTATGGTTTTGAATGGAATGGGGATTCACTGCTATTAGCGCGTGAAAACTTGCTTTATACTTACCGTGATAATTTTTTGATTAAGTGGCATACAGAGCCAACTCTAATTTTGCTTAGATTAATTGCTAAAATCATTAGTTACAACGTTTTTCAAATGGATGGCTTAAAATATACAATTCCTTTGACTGAAAGAAAAGAAAAAAAAATTGATCCACAAATGTCATTGTTTGAAGATTATAGTGATGAGAAGTGGATAGTTAAGCCTGGAAAACGTGTAAAAATAATGAATTGGGAAAAAAATAAAATGGAATTTTTTGATCAAGGAGTGAAATAAGTATGAAAAATCAGCCCGCTATTAATACAACAAAAATAGTATACCCACAAATATACGCCTATACGTTACCAACCGAGAAAGAAGATTTAGGGTGGATTAAAATTGGTTACACTGAACGTAAAAATGTTGATGATCGTATCAAAGAACAGACACATACGGCTGCCATTCGTTTAACATATTCCAAATTATGGTCAGAACCAGCCAAGTTTACTAAAAATGAGGGTTGGTTTAAAGATAAGCAATTTCATTCCTATTTGCGTCGTTATAAGAAAGTTAGTCAGCGTCAAGGAACTGAATGGTTCTATTACGATGGTCATCCGCAAAAATCACATCAAGATTTCATGGATTTTCGTAACAACCAAAAATCTCAAATTAAAGAACAGCTGACTTATCAGCTAAGACCTGAGCAAGTTGCAGCAGTTCACCAAACGTTAGATTATGCCCATAATCATCCTAATAGCGAATTCTTGTGGAACGCAAAACCACGGTTCGGGAAAACTTTAACTACATATGATTTAGCTAGAAAATTAGATGCTAAAACTGTTTTAGTTGTGACTAATCGTCCTGCGGTTGCTAACTCTTGGTTTGATGATTTTGAAAAATTTATTTCTTGGCAAACTAGTTACGCTTTTATTTCGACTAATGATACTTTAAAAGATCGTCCAGTTTTAACAAAAGACGAATTTAATAATGAACTATTTAGTGGCAGTAAAAAAGACAAAATGATTACCTTTATTTCCTTACAAGATTTGAAGGGAGCAATTTCATTTGGTGGTAACTATGACAAGCTCAAATGGGTTAAAGATTTACATTGGGATTTACTAGTTATTGATGAGAGTCATGAGGGAGTAGATACTTTTAAAACTGATATTGCTTTCAATAATATTAATCGTGACTTTACTTTAAATTTATCTGGTACGCCCTTTAAAGCCGTTGCATCAGGAAAATTTAAAAAAAATCAAATTTATAATTGGACTTATGCTGACGAACAACAGGCAAAAGCAAATTGGCATGATTCAGAAAAAAATAATCCTTATAGATCATTACCAAAGCTGAATCTGTTTTCTTATCAGATGAGTCCCATGATCACAGATGACGTTAATAAAGGAGCACAAATCAACGGAGATAATATTGACTATGCTTTTGATTTAAATGAATTTTTCGCAACCAACCAAAATGGCCATTTTATTCATGAAATGGATATAAAAAAATGGTTAGATACCTTAACACATAACGAGAAATATCCATTCTCTACTAAAGAATTAAGGAATAAACTAAAGCATACTTTCTGGCTATTAAATCGTGTTGCCAGTGCTAAGGCGCTAGAAAAATTATTAAAAGAACATCCAGTTTTTAAAGATTATGAGATTATTTTAGCAGCTGGAGATGGGCATGGTTTTGATGACGATCAGACCATTAATGAAAAATCACTTGATAGAGTTAAAAGAGAAATTAAAAAAAATGATAAAACTATAACGTTATCCGTTGGACAATTGACGACTGGTGTGACTATTCCTGAGTGGACAGCCGTATTAGTATTATCTAACCTAAAATCACCCAGCCAATACATGCAAGCGGCATTTCGGGCACAAAATCCGTGGGAACACATGGTTAATGGTCAAGTTTATCAAAAAGAAAATGCCTACGTTTTTGACTTTGCCCCTGAACGTACGTTAACCATTTATGATGAATTTGCTAACGATTTATCAAAACAAACATCAAATGGTAACGGAACGACAAAGGACCGTGAGAAAAATATCGGAAGGTTATTGAACTTTTTCCCTGTAATTGCTGAAGATAATCAAGGAAAAATGGTTGAATTAAGCGTTAACCAGGTCCTAACTATTCCAAGAGCCATTAAAGCTCAAGAAGTAGTTCGACGTGGTTTTATGTCTAATTTGTTGTTTGCAAATATATCAGGAATTTTTGCTTCAGCAGGGGCACGAGAAATATTGGAACAATTAAATCCGGTTGACACTGGTAAAAAAGTTTCGCATAAGACTGAAAAGAAAATCGATACAAGAAATGTCAAAGTCAACGATAAGGGTGAAGTTGAAGTCAATCCAGAAATTGTTGTAGCTAAAACGTCGGCCCATTTTGGTGAGAAAGTTTACGGCGATATAACTGATAAAATCGAACAAGCGTCAAATCAAGATATCAATTTGGTCAAACTTACTGCAGATACATTCAAGAAAAAAACTTTAGCAGCAGCAAAGAATATTGCTAAAGAAAATGGTTTGACTGCTACAACAGCAGAACATATTATCCAGCAACATTCAAATTTTTTGGCGCGTGAAGTTCAAGTTATTCAAAAACAAAAGAATATAAAAGAAGCTCAAAATAAAGTAGATTTAAAGCAAGCTATTGAAAAATCTCAAGATAATCCTGAAGAAATTGCTAAAGCTCAGACAGCGTTTGAAAATAGAAAACAACAAATTGAAAGGGGGTATAAAGAAAAATTAACCAAAAAAGTTGCTGATCAGACAAAACAACTAACCAATCAAACAACTGAAACCTTGTTAAAAAAGGCAGAAGAAAAGAAGAAAAATACGGTTGAGGATGATATTCGAGCACGTTTGCGTGGCTTTGCTCGCACTATTCCTTCATTTTTGATGGCTTATGGTGCATCCACTACAGAACTAGCTAATTTTGATCAAAATATAAAAGGTGATGTTTTCAAAGAGGTAACAGGTATCACACTTGATCAGTTCCGATCCTTACGCGATACGTATCATTTTTTCGATGAAACAACATTTAATGAATCCGTTCAAGAATTTTTAAGAAAAAGATCTCAACTTGCTAATTATTTTGACGAATCACAAGATGAGGACATTTTTGATTATGTTCCAGCCCAGAAGACCAATCAAATATTTACTCCAAAGAGAGTCGTTAAATTGATGCTTGATAAGCTTGAAGAGGAAGAGCCTAACATCTTTAAAGACAAAAACAAAACTTTTGTTGATTTGTACGTTAAATCTGGATTGTATTTAACCGAAATCATCAAACGTCTTTATATTGGTCTGGAAGATCAAATACCTGAGTCAAATGAACGTTTGACTCATATCTTAGAAAAACAGATTTATGGTTTTGCTCCAAGCAATATTATTTATAGCATTGCAAAGAACTTTGTTTTTTCACCCTTTCCAAATTTAGATAATTCACATTTAAAACAGTTAGATATGATTCCTTATGCCAAAAGAGAGAAGAGGCTGGATATGAAATTTGACGTAGTGGTGGGAAACCCACCTTATCAGGAAACAGCAAATGGTAAAAGTACTAAAGACGTTCCAGTTTATAATTACTTTTATGATTTAGCAGAAAGAGTTTCAACAAAATATATTTTAATTTCTCCAGCTCGTTTCTTATTTAATGCCGGCAGTACCGATAAAAAATGGAATAAGAAGATGCTTTCAAATAAACATATAAAGGTTGTTTTTTATGAGCAAGATGCAGCAAAGATTTTTCCAAATACCGATATTAAGGGTGGGATTGCTATCCTATATAGAAATAAAGATAAAGATTTCGGAAACATTGGATTGTTTACTCCTTTTGAAGAATTAGATTCCATCTCTAATAAAGTATCTAAGTTGACATATCGGACACTAGACGAAATTATTTCTAATCGTGGTCAATATAGATTTTCAGATTTAATTTACAAAGAATATCCGAATGATATGAAGAAAATTTCAGACAGAAGAATCGCTTCTAACGCGTTTAATAACCTCCCAAATTTATTTACAGAAAAAGAACCACACAATAAGTTCAATTATGTAAGGATATTAGGTCGTTTAGACAATCAACGCATTTATAGGTGGTTTAGGCGCGATTATTTGCAAGAACCCATAACTTTTGAAAAATGGAAAATAATACTACCTAAAGCTAATGGAAGTGGGGCAATTGGAGAAGTATTAAGTACACCCCTAATCGGTAAACCCCTAATCGGGTTTACCGAGACTTTTATTTCAATTGGTGTTTTTGATAATAAGTTAGAAGCTCAAAATGCTCTAAAATATGTCCAAAGTAAATTTGCACGAACTATGCTGGGAATTTTAAAAATTACACAGGACAATCCAAGGGATAAGTGGTCAAAGGTTCCTCTTCAAGACTTCACACAAAATTCAGATATAGATTGGACTAAGTCAATATCTGATATTGATCAGCAACTTTATAAAAAATATGGACTAAATCAAAAAGAAATTAATTTTATTGAAAATAAAGTTAAATCAATGAATTAAAGGCCAATAAGGAGGAAAAAATGAACTTTACAGAGAAAAAATTAAAGTCTTTCTCGATGCCACTCAGTGATACAGAAGATCAAAAATGTAAGCATGCTATTCAAGAAGTTAGAAATTCTATGGCTAACTTGGGATTTGAGGAGTCTTCTAATGGAATAACTCGTGTATTTGACAATACTAGTTCCTATCAAACATTCATGAAAAATAATGAATCGGGCGAAAAAATCAAAATTTTTCTCCAGGGATCCTATGCAAACAATACTAATATCAAAGCAGAAAGTGACGTTGATGTTGCTATAGTAAGAGAAGAAATTTTTAACACACTTTTTCGTAGTGAAGGAATATACCCTCAAAATAATGAAACGTTTGGATTTTATAATGTACCACAAAAGCCAATAACATTTAAAGATCGTGTAGACACATGCTTAAGAGCTAGCTTTCACGAGCAAGTAATAAGACATAATAAGTCAATTAGGGTTTTGGGAAATAGTTACAGAAAAAATGCTGACACAGTCCCAGCTAATCGTTACAGAAACTATCAAGGAAACTATTCAAATGATCCTGAAGACTATGTTGGAGGGATAATAATTAAACCGGATCATGGAACTTCTATAATTAATTATCCAGAACAACATATACGCATGGGAAGGCAGAAAAATATAGCAACAAATCATTTTTATAAAAAACAAGTTAGAATAATGAAAAGCATTAAAAACTTAATGACTGATGAGGGATATGCATCCGCACAAAAAATGTCATCTTTTGGTTTGGAGTCATTAACTTGGAATATACCTGATAACATTTTCACTAAATATGACCAGCTAAGATTTGTTTTCGATGATATTGTTATCTATTTGACCGACCATGCAGATAATGTAGCTAACTTTAAAGAGGCAAATGGTATAAAAAGACTTTGTAATGATGAAAATCAAGTTACGGATTATCTAAACTTTATTTCGGATTTAAAATCATTCTATGAATTTGAAATAGGAGATTAGAATGAAAAGTGAAGAGAAAGGACTTATTAAATATAGTGTTACTATAGGAATTATTGTTTTTGTTGTTCTTTGTGTTACACATAATTTGAATATTAGACTAAATACATTGAAGTCTATTGCGGATTACGCGGGAGATTCTATATCTATTAGTGTAACTTTTGCATTTTTTTATGAAAAATATATTTGGCGTTGGAATCCATTTGAAAAACATCCGAGACTTGCTAAAAAATATTCTGGTTATCTTATTTCAACCTTTGATGATAAAAAAAGAACACTCGAACTAGACTTGAAACAAACTTTAATGACTTGCAAAGTACATCAAAAAACTGAAGAAAGCGACAGCGATGCAATTAATACAAATATAATAGATATAAATGGACGAAGTGCCCTTGTTTACACCTATTTAAATGTTCCAAGGCTAAATGTCCGAGAAAGAAGCCCTATACATTATGGAAGTGCTATTCTTTTTATTAACAGTCAAGAAAAACTTAATGGAGGGTACTTTACTGATAGGAAAACGACCGGTCAGATAACTGCTGAGAAAAAGATTAAACCGATTTAAGTAATAACTTATAAAAAATTCATAATATTCAATTACATTAGGGGCTATAACTTACAAATAACCCCTCGAAAACATTGAAAGAATAACCCCTAATATCTATAATGTAGATATTAGGGGTTATTTTGTTGCTTTTATTAATAAACAACATCTGTTTTTTAGAAAAATTGTTGGAGCTTTGAACTAATCGAACTAATTTCTTGCTGAGATAAAGTGGCCACAACTTCGCCATCTGATCGTTTTGTTGGATCGACAGCGCGGACATGTTGCAATAACGCTGTCCCGTGAATT
>SKEM01001261.1_pt1 | contig 11746 bp, 10 predicted proteins | sample 4826731 | NCBI WGS metagenome assembly SKEM01 (sample SAMN11008809, study PRJNA524170) | human gut metagenome | biome: Human fecal sample; material: Feces; isolation source: fecal sample from pouch patient p37 | host: Homo sapiens | place: Israel: Tel-Aviv | collected 2015-07-27
GCTCACGTTCTGACCGATTTAACTTGGTCATATCTAACGAGATCAGGACATTGTCTAACACGGACAGATGGTTGATCAAATTATATGATTGATAAATATGCCCAATTGTCGAGCGTCGATACTCATCTAACTGTTTTTCATTGCGATGATCAAGCAGCTCCCCGTTCACTTTTACTTGACCTTTAAATTCACGATCAAGGCCACCAACAATGTTCATTAAAGTTGATTTCCCACCACCGGACTCTCCTAGAATGGACACGAACTCGCCCTTTTCAAAAGAAAGACTGATTCCCTTGAGCACGGGAAATTCATTATTTCCCAGGAAATATGATTTAAAAATGTCGTTTAATTCTAAAAACGCCATGTACGCACCTCACCTTTCATGTCGTCCCTACTTAGTTTGTTTTATTTTACCATCATTAATTTCAAAAATGCGATCGGCATATTTACGTAAGCGCAAGTCATGAGTGACCACGATCACCGTTTTATTTTTCTGCCTGGCGAGACGTTGAAATTCTTGACCAACCGCCGCTCCACGTTCACTATCTAAGGCTGCGGTTGGTTCATCCGCCAACACTAGCGACGGATTAGTATACAGTGCTCTTGCTATCGCTACCCGTTGATTCTGGCCACCAGATAACTGATCTGGATACTGATTCTTTAACTGAAAAATATCAAGTTCGTGCATCAGCTGATCTAATTCTTTCTGATCGAGATTACCATTCGGCTTCACACGGTCAACCAATTGAAATTGTTCCGCAACCGTTAGGTACGGAAGCAGATTATAGGACTGCAGAATAAAGCCAATTTTATTTAAACGCAGGCGTTCAAGTTCGCGATTATTCATATCCTGAATATCTTGACCGTCAATTAACACTTGCCCTGAACTAGGTTGTCTCAATCCACCAGCAATTGTCAGGAAGGTACTCTTTCCCGAACCAGACGGGCCTAAGATCAGGGTTAGTTCACCAGCTTGAGCTTGAAAATTAATGGCAGATAACGCTTGGACTTGCCCAATTCCCGTGCCAAAAGTCCGATTAACATTTTTTAATTCAATTGTTGCCATCATCTATCCTCCTAAATCGCATCTAATGGATCGATCTTGGTGATAATGCGAACTGGCAATAGTGCACCAATCGTTCCTAAAACAATTAAGCTCAAACCAATCAGTAAGGTTAATGGCCAATTAATAAGTAGTGGCACTGCTGATGGGATAACTAATGCGGTCCCCAAAGTCAGGAATAAACCAATTAAGACACCAGCAATCATCAGCAACGTCGCTTCAGCAAAGGTTGCCCGAATTAACGTCGAAACCGGGATCCCTTGGGCCCTTAAAACAGCATACTCTGGTAATTTCTGCATTGTTAAAATATAAAGAAAGACAGCAATCACAATTAATGAAATTACCATCAAAAAACCAATCATAAATAGGAACGTGGTGTTTTGAGCTGCATAACCTGGCAACTTTTGAATAAACTGGTTTGCCGTATATTTTTTCAATTGCGGATGGTGGTGGGCTGTTAATGGTCGGTCAGCAAAAATTCCACTTGCCACAAATTGGTTCCCCATCCCCTTTAATTCTTGCCAAGTTGACAACGAACCAATGGCCAATGGTGAAATATTCAATTTAGCATTCTTCACAAAACCAACAACCCGGTAGGAAGTAGATTGGTCTGCCAGCTTAACTTGATCACCAACTTGGTACCCTTTATCACGAAGGGAAGTATCTAGAACAATTTCATTTGTTTTAGTCGGTTTATGGCCAGTCGTCAACTGTAATTTATGACGATACAGGTACTGCTCCTGAGAAATTCCCATAAACTGAATTGATTGTTTGTCTTGGTGACGAACAGTGGCCTTTTTTAGGACAACTGGAACCGTCCCAACCAACGCTTCGTGATCACCTAACTTTCTGGTTTGCTGATTAGTAAGCATTGATTGACTGAGATTATCATTGGCATCCCGATTGAGGTAAACTGTCTCAGTGTTCCAGGCACGGATCGCCGCTGTATTTTGATTAGCTAATCCGAGCATTAATCCCGTTAACATAAACATAAGATAGCCAATTAACGTAACCATCCCGATAATCAAACCGTAGTGGAGTTTATTATGCTTAATTTCACGAATTGCTAAAAACATCGCTATCCTCCTATGATCCCAACTAACGCTGCTCCGAGTCGTTGGATAATCGCCTGTTGATCTCCTGGATTCATCAAACATTCCTGAATCGTTTGGTGACATAGCACCATGATTGCCCACTGCTTTGCATCCAGTCGCTCCAGCTGTTGGTACTTGATCCCCTGAGCAACTAAAAAGCCCTCATTTGATTCATAATAATTCTTTAAAAATGCTGCATAGTCACTTTGCTGGATCCGTTTCATTAACGTTTCGATTATCGCTTCGTAGTCATAAGCCCGCCCGATCTGCTGAACTAACCTTTCCGGATGCAAATCTAAATCCTTGATGACGGTCATTAATAACCACTGATGAGCATCCACCAAATCCGCAAAGTACTTATAAAAGGTCCCCCGAGCAACACCAGCAGTCTTAACAATGCGGGCCACTTGCGCAGTTGCCAAGGGATGAGTGCTAAGCTCCTTTAATAAAGCTGTTTTGATGTTCTGTTTTTTCTGGCTAGAAAGATGCTGAAAAGTTTCTGTTGGCATAAATTTCTCCTGAAACAATTTTAGTGACATGGTGTCACCATCTAATTTAGATTAATCATACCAGTCTAGTGACACCGTGTCAATTTGGACAAAAAAATAAGACCGAGCTTCCCACTCGGTCTGATTTTCTACTAATGGGATCTAAATGAGAGTTAGGCTTCTTCGCCGCCAACCTTAACGATTGCCTTAGAAACCTTGCCTAACTTACCACTAACAAAGTCTTCCACACCGTTTAAGTCTAATTCGTGCGAGAAGAGCGGCAGTGGGTCAACAGTACCAGAAGCCAATAAGGCAATTGAATCTTCAAAAGTGTATGGGTTAATGAATGCACCTTGAATAGTTAATTGCTTCTTGAAGACATCGTAAGTGTTTACTGAGAACTTATCATCTGGGTTCCCAACACCAAACATCAGAACTTGTGCACCCTTGGCTGCGGCGTCTAATGCTTGTTCTTGAGTAGCTGGTAAACCAACTGCTTCAACAACAATGTCAAAGCTGTCTGCAGGAATTTCTTCCTTAGTAGTGTTAATGGTCTTTACACCAAAGTGTTTACGGTTGTTTGCTAATTTGTCATCAGAACGACCAGCTAAAGTAACTTCGTGAATACCACGAGCCTTCAAAATTTGGGCAAATAATTGACCTTCAAAACCATCACCTAATACTAATGCCTTTTGGTATGGGTGAGTTTCCAATAGGTCAACCCCGTGCATTGCGCAAGAAATTGGTTCAACAACGGCTGCGGCCTTTAATGAAACATCATCAGGAATTGGGTAAACAACCTTAGCTGGAGCAGTGAAGTATTCTTCAAAACCACCATCACGAGTAACACCGACTGCATCCAAGTGTTCACACAATTCTGGACGTTGCGTCCGGCAGTATTCACATTGACCACAGTAGATGTTAGGGTCAACAGTTACCCGGTCACCTGGTTTAACGTTCGTAACGGCTGCACCAACTTTGGTAACCACCCCTGAGTTTTCATGACCTAAAACGATTGGTGGAACAGCTGATGCTGAACCTGGTAATCCAGCATAAAGAGCCTTATCAGTTCCACAAATACCTGCATAGGCAGTGTGAACCAAGACTTCATCTGGCTTAATTTCAGGAACTTCGTAGTCTTCAACCTTAAGTTCTTTCTTACCTTCTAAAACTAATGCCTTCATTAGTAATACCTCTCTTGTGAATAGTTTAATTTACTCCGTCAGTATACGAAAAAACGGTCTCAATTGTCAAACGATTATCATAACTTCTCCTAATTAATTCTCATCGAAAATCATCATTACGAAATTAAATTGGCAAGTGGATCCCAAAATTCCGAAAAAGCCTGGTGATATTGCCCAAAAATCGGCATTTTCCATTGCGTTACTTTATTTTTTATGCTAACCTAACAAAGGTGTTCAAATAGATTAATATTTAATGTGGACATACCTTATTAGCATACGAAAGAAAGGGAGGATTTGGCGTGGCAAACACAAAAAATCAACACCGTAAACATAAATTGATTGAATATGCGAACGGTAAATCTCTTGAGGAAATCAATGGTACCGTTGAAGTTCCTCATGGCAAAGGTTTTTGGCGGACCTTATTCGCCTACTCAGGACCCGGCGCACTAGTTGCCGTTGGTTATATGGATCCTGGTAACTGGTCAACATCTATTACCGGTGGTCAAAGCTTCCAATATACATTAATGACGACCATCCTGATTTCAAGTTTGATTGCGATGTTACTGCAAAACATGGCGGCTAAACTTGGTATCGTAAGTCAAATGGACCTCGCGCAGGCCATTCGGGCTCGTACAGGGAAGGCCTTAGGAGTTATCCTCTGGATCATGACCGAGTTTGCCATTATGGCAACGGATATTGCGGAAGTTATTGGGGCGGCAATTGCATTGAACTTGTTATTCCATATTCCATTAGTCCCAGCGGTTTTCATTACGGTTCTTGACGTATTAGTCCTTTTACTGTTAACCAAGATCGGTTTCCGGAAAATCGAAGCGATTGTTGCTTGTTTAATTTTGGTAATTCTCTTTGTCTTCGCCTATGAAGTTGCCCTTTCTAAACCAGTTTGGGGTAGCGTCTTCATGGGATTGATCCCTTCTGAAAAGGCAATTGCCAAGGGACCAATTGTTGGTGGAATTTCACCATTAACGGGTTCCCTAGGGATCATCGGGGCTACAGTTATGCCACATAACCTGTACCTTCACTCCGCAATTTCACAAACTCGGAAGCTGGACCACACAAATGTTGATGATATTCGTCAAACGGTCCGCTTCTCAATGTGGGATTCCAACATTCAATTAAGTCTGGCCTTTGTTGTCAACGCCTTGCTTTTAATCATGGGGGTTGCGGTATTCAAGAGTGGCGCCGTTGAAGACAGTTCATTCTTCGGTCTGTACGACGCTCTGAACAATACTTCCATGTTAAGTAACCCAATTTTAATTGGCGTTGCCAAGTCTGGAATTCTTTCAACTCTATTTGCGGTCGCCCTCTTGGCTTCCGGTCAAAACTCCACCATTACTGGGACCTTAACTGGTCAAGTTATCATGGAAGGATTTGTCCACATGAAGATGCCATTATGGGCACGGCGGTTAATTACCCGTTTGATTTCCGTTATTCCTGTCTTGGTCTGTGTCGCCTTGACCGCTCGAGAATCAGAAAACCAACAACACACCGCATTAAACCTGCTGATGGAAAACTCACAAGTCTTCCTGGCATTTGCTCTACCATTCTCCATGCTGCCACTATTATTAATGACCAATAGTGAAACAGAAATGGGTGAATTCCGGAATCATGTGATTACCCGGATTTTGGGATGGATTTCCGTCTTAGCATTAACGTTCTTAAACCTTTATAACCTTCCACAAACTTATGAAGGTTTTGGAATTTGGAACAAAGCGACCTCAGATACATTGGCATGGATTACGATCGTTATCATCCTTGCCCTGCTGATCTGGACTTGTGTTGAAATGGTCATTGGTGACCGGCGCTTTGCCGCAGAACACAAGAAGCACACTTGGGAAACTAAGCCAGCAGAAGAAAATTAATTATACTAAAGTCATGGTTTTTACCATGGCTTTTTATTTTAGAAAATTTCTATTCTAATTAATGGTGTTCGTGAACTACCTCAATTCCGAATTAAAGTTGATTATTGATTTAGAATGATTATAATAAAGATGTAAATAAGAATTGTTCTAATTTAAAGGAGCGGGGATCAATGAATTTAGTAAATCAAGAAATTGATGATTTTAAAGTTAATGCTTATTACAATGGTGAATTAACCACCGTGGCAAAGGATGATGTTTTAGGTAAATGGAGCATTTTCTTCTTCTACCCTGCTGACTTCTCCTTTGTTTGTCCAACCGAATTGGAAGCCTTGCAGGCCCATTATGATGACTTTAAGAACGCCAATGCTGAAATCTATTCAATTTCTGAAGATACCGAGTTTGTCCACAAAGCGTGGGCAGATGCTTCACCAAAAATTGCCCAAATCAAATATCACATGTTGGCAGATCCAGCTGGAAAATTAGCGCGGATGTTTGATGTTCTCGATGAAGAAAGCGGTCAGGCTTACCGAGGTGTCTTCATTGTGGATCCTGATGGCAAAGTTCAATCCGCTACGATTAATAACATGGGAATCGGTCGGAGTGCCGATGAAATTTTACGGACCCTGCAAGCAGCACAGTTTGTACGTCAGCACGGTGATCAGGTATGCCCAGTCAATTGGCATCCTGGCGATGAAACTTTGAAACCTGGCCTAGACTTAGTCGGTAAACTTTAAAATTTTGGAAGAAACGATAACGAATTTTTTTTCGTTATCGTTTTTATCATTTTATTAACAATCTGCTGGAGTTGGGTATCGTTACGCGGTTAATGGTATAATGTCAGAAAGAATCCTTGGTATCGGCGTTTGCCGAACCAAATTGAGGTGAGAGAATTGGATAATAATAACAATCACGACCAAGAAAAACATTTAAGTCGCGTTGAATTATACGACACCCCGAAAAGTCGGAAAAAACCTAAACGCAGTTTATTTAGCCGCAAAGGTAAGCAAGCTAACGCCACTGGTCCAATCAGTGATACCCAGGCTGAAGATAATGTCAATCGCACTAGCCGAACCAACCTTAAAAAAGCTGGACAACCAAAGCGACCGAAAAAACCACGTGGTAAAAAGAACGGCCGGATTTACAAGATTGTTCTTGGCATTCTATTAGGGATTTTGGCAATCATGATTATCATCTTTGCCATCCGGCAGCAAAATCCGGTAAACAACGACACCGATACCACGGTTTCATCATCAAGTTCTTCGAGTTCTTCTCATAAGCGTCACCACCGTCGTCACCGTTCTTCATCGGTTGATGATGATGATAATCAAGCTACTTATGAGATCCAAACGCCACGATCAAATACCACCACGACAACCGGTGGCAATAATCAGACGAACCAAAATAGCGCTTCGCAGAACACAAATGACAGCCAGCAATCAAACACGAATCAGCAACAAAATAGTCAGCAAAGCAATAATGGCGCTAATACTAATAATGGTGGTTCCAATAATAACGGTGGTCAATCTAATACCGGTACTAACAATGGCACAACCAACCAATAAATATTAGAAAATTTTCATTTTATCCTTGACACTAAAATTTGACCCGCATATAATCAGCAGTAATTAAAGGACAAGCCCTATTACCTCCCTATCCAGAGAGTGATTCATTAGTGGAAGAATCATTAGTGATGGTAATGGCGGTACCACCTTTATAACTACCCTCCGAAATAAGGAGGAGCGGGTCGTGTCCGTTACCACACCTTTGAGAGAATATTATTAGATATTCTGAAGATGGGTGGAACCACGCTGATTATGTTAACCAACGTCCCTAGGATCGTTAATTCGGTCCTGGGGACGTTTTTTATTTACACAAAGGAGAGATTTAGATGGCACAAGTTGCAGTAATGTCACCAAACGGTGAAGTTAATAAAATCGATAAGGACTCAGCAGAAAGTGCTGCAGCCCTTCGTCAAATGGCTGCTTTGATGTTAAAGGCAGTATTGGCAGACAAGTATGATGGTATTCGTTTAGGCGATGCCGTTGCCGAAGATGACCAATTCTGGGTTGATTCTGACAAGGATGACCAACAAGTTTCCGCAGATGAACTGGAAGGCTTAGAAGCTGATATTAAGAAGCTGGCTAAGAACGATGCTAAGGTTGAATTCGTTGAACGTGACGTCAACGACGCCCTCGCTGACGTTAAGGATGACAAGTTCTCAACTGAACTCATCAACGACCATGCTAAAGATGGCAAGGTCGCAATGTACAAGCTTGGCAACACCTACGCTGTTGCTGAAGCACCAATTCTGGTTTATGGTGACGTAGTTAAAAACTTCAAGTTGCTTTCCGTTGCTGGTGCATACTGGAAGGGCATGTCATCCAATCCAATGCTTCAACGGATTTACGGGACGGCTTTCTATAAGAAGGATGACCTGGCAGAAGATCTTAAGAAGCGTCAAGAAGCTAAGGAACGTGACCACCGGGTAATTGGTAATCAATTGGATCTCTTCTTCGTTGATCCAAAAGTTGGTGCTGGTTTGCCATACTGGCTGCCAAAGGGTGCTGCAATTCGGCGGACAATCGAACGTTACATCATTGATCGTGAAGTTGCAGACGGTTACGAACATGTTTACACTCCAGTATTAATGAACCTGGATGCCTACAAGACTTCTGGTCACTGGGAACACTACCGTGACGACATGTTCCCACCAATGGACATGGGTGACGGTGAAATGCTTGAATTACGGCCAATGAACTGCCCAAGCCACATTCAAGTTTACAAGCACCACCTTCGTTCATACCGTGACCTGCCATTACGGATTGCCGAATTAGGGATGATGCACCGTTACGAAAAGTCTGGTGCCCTTTCCGGGTTACAACGGGTGCGTGAAATGACGTTGAATGACGGTCACACCTTCGTCGCTCTTGATCAAATTCGTTCAGAATTCGCCAAGATTTTGAAGTTAATCATGAGTGTCTACAAAGACTTTGACATTACTGATTACAACTTCCGACTTTCATTACGTGATCCAAAGAACGTCAAGAAGTATTATGCTAACGATGAGATGTGGGAAAAGTCCCAATCCATGTTGAAGCAAGCCATGGATGACTTAAATCTCGACTACTACGAAGCCGAAGGTGAAGCTGCATTCTACGGTCCAAAGCTGGATATTCAAACTAAGACGGCCCTTGGCAACGACGAAACGATGTCCACAATCCAACTGGACTTCATGCTCCCAGAACGGTTTGGCCTGACTTATGTTGGTAAGGATGGTCAAGAACACATGCCAGTTATGATTCACCGTGGGGTAGTTGGAACTATGGAACGATTCGTTGCCTACCTGACCGAAATTTACAAGGGTGCCTTCCCTACTTGGTTAGCTCCTGAACAAGTCCACATTATCCCAGTTTCAGACGACAAGCATGGTGATTACGCTGACCAACTTGGTGCCGAATTACGTGCCGCTAAGATTCGGGTTAACGTCGACCACCGGAACGAAAAGATGGGTTACAAGATTCGGGAAGCCCAAACGCAAAAGGTTCCGTACACGCTGGTTGTTGGGGACGATGAAATGGCTAACGGTTCCGTTTCTGTTCGGAAATACGGTGAAAAGGAACAAAATAGTATGAGCAAGCAAGACTTTATGGATGAATTACTTGCTGACATCGCTTCTTACTCCCGCGCTAAATAATATTCGCTTTACTTGATAACAACAAAACCGGCCTGACGAGGCCGGTTTTGTGTTTCACGTGAAACTTTAAAAGATTTGTCCAAGACCATTCATAATTAAAAAGCCACCGTAGCCCAAAACAATGATGCCACTCACCAGGTTAATGCCAACCAAGAGCTTAGCTGGCATCCGATGACGTAAGAGATTAAACGCACTCGTCATCCCAAGATCCCACACGAATGACGATGTAATAACCCCAATAATAAAGAAAATACTTTCCGCAGTGGTTAATGTACCACGACTGGCGCCCAACATCATCGTTCCATCAATTAATGCTTGCGGATTAGCCCAACTAACCACAATGGCCGTCATGATCGCTTGCCGCAAAGTAATCTGATGATCATCACTCGTTAGTGCCCGTTGATTAGCGGAACGAATGATATTATAGCCAATGTAGACGGTCAACGCGCCACCCAAAAGCATTACACCCACTTTGATAAATTGGTTATGACTAATCAAAGCACCAATTCCATAAAAGGCAGCAAAACAAAATAATGCATCAAATAGCCAAACAAAAAATGTATACAGTAGCGCCCGTGATAGTCGATACGATAGTCCATTATTGAACACATAAATATTTTGCATTCCAATTGGCGCCACAAATGCTAAACCAATTAATAATCCTTGAAAATAGGCCATTGGATCGCTCCTTTCCCCTTTCATTTTAGTATATTTAAGCATTTATTTTTCAAAACCACAACATCAATTCCACTAAACGGGATATACTGTCATTAAGGAGGTTGATATGATGCGAAACTCAGCATGTACGTCCATCATGGTTGGCAAGAAGGCTTCCATTGATGGTTCCACATTTATTGCTCGAAACGAAGATCGGGTCAAAGCTGTCGAACCCAAACAATTTCTCATTCGCCCTGCTGTAACCGGGCGTCATGAAACCTACGTTTCCCCTTATAACAAATTAACTGTGCCCCTCCCTCAAAATGCAATGCGGTACAGTGCTACCCCTCATCTAGATCAAAGTATGGGGCCGAACGAGGAAGATGGTTTTAATGAAGATAACGTTGGTGAAAGTGCCACCGAAAGTGTCTACGCTAATGGTCGCGTTCTGGCTTATGATCCATATATTAAAAATGGACTCGCCGAAGATTCCATGACTACGCTAGTTCTCCCCTACATTCACTCTGCCCGTGAAGGGGTTGAATACCTCGGTAAATTAGTCGCAACCTATGGTTCTGCCGAAGGTAATGGGGTTCAATTTATCGACCAAAACGAAGTCTGGTATATGGAAATCGTTACCGGTCACCAATGGGTGGCAGTACGGATTCCTGATGATTGTTATGCAGTTGCTCCAAACCAGGTCATGATTGAAAAAATCGATTTTAATGACCCAGATAACTATATGTGGTCCAGTGGCATTCGTGAATTTGTGACTGAACATAACCTTAATCCAGATCCTGATCAATGGAACTTCCGACACATTTTTGGGACGTGCACCCGTAAAGACCGACATTATAATACGCCTCGGCTTTGGTATGCCCAACGTTATCTAAGTCCCCAAGCCGCTGCCCACCAACAGCCTGAAGATATGGATATGCCATTCATCCGAAAGGCTGAACGAAAGATTGCGGTTGAGGATATCCAACATGTCTTAGGATCACACTTTAATGAAACCAAGTATGATCCCATTGGTGAAGGTGATCCGGTCGATCGGCGTCGCTATCGATCCATTTCACTATCCCGGACTGCTCAGTCACATATCCTGCAGGTTCGGCCCCATGCTACTGGTACCCAAGCTATTCAATGGATTGCTTTTGGAATTCCAACTTTCTCAGCATACGTGCCATTCTTTGCGAATGCTAATGATACGGATGAAAGCTATAAGAACGTTCCGCAAGCTATGGACTTCGATCACGCTTTCTGGTTAGATGAAGCGCTAGCGGAAATCGTTGAGGCCCACCTGACAGAATTTGCGGAAGACAACTTTGCTTTCATTAAGGAAATGCACTCGTGGACTCGACAAAAGATTCATGAAGTCGATCTCGCAAGTACCCAGAAGTCGGCCGAGGAGTTAACGGACTTCCTCACCCAACAAAACCACGAAATCGCTCAATATTGCAACCAAAAGACTCGTGAACTAATCTTCAAGTTGCTCACGAAGGGGACGGAATTATCTAAATTAACTTTTAAGATGGATCCGAATCTCTAGAATAACAAGCTATCACTGCCTCACTCTTTCGAGTGGGGTATTTTTTTCTTGCTATTTTCGTTGGTTAGTTATATAGTTAATTGCATAAGTAACTAACCAATTAAGGAGGGATGATCTGAAATGCACTTTGAATTTGA
>SKEM01001263.1_pt1 | contig 11726 bp, 11 predicted proteins | sample 4826731 | NCBI WGS metagenome assembly SKEM01 (sample SAMN11008809, study PRJNA524170) | human gut metagenome | biome: Human fecal sample; material: Feces; isolation source: fecal sample from pouch patient p37 | host: Homo sapiens | place: Israel: Tel-Aviv | collected 2015-07-27
AATTGGAGCTGTCCTTATGGACCTTCATGACGAATGGCTCAGTTCTACAAGAAAATATATTAAGTTTGATCAATGAGAGACCGGTAAAACATTGTATAGTATTTTACACAGGATTATGGACTTGACTAACCATCCAGAATGTTAGTTTACCATAAGTTCATTAATGTATCCGCTAATAACGCAAAATTATGAAAAATGCAAAAAGTTTTCAAGAAAAAGTTTCAATTGGTTATTAGTGAAAAAGTCACCTAACTTAGTTATAATGTAGAAGAAGACAAGGAGTTGGACAAGATGCAATTAACAATAGAAGAAGCCATTGAATGGATTCATAGCCGGTTACCCTTTGGTTCAAGACCTGGTTTGGATCGGATTAATGCGTTATTAGAAAAAATTGATCATCCAGAAAACAAAGTGCCAACGATTCATATCGCAGGAACCAATGGTAAAGGCTCAACCGTGACATATTTACGCTGTCTATTAGAAGAAATGGGCTTGAAAGTCGGAACCTTTACCTCTCCTTATATTGAATCATTTAATGAAAGAATTGCGATAAATGGTCAACCAATTTCAGACGAACAATTGATTACCTATGTGGAAAAGTATCAACCAATCATTAAAGAATTAGACCAGATCACTGAAGTGGCTGGAATTACAGAATTCGAAACATTGACAGGAATGGCCTTGGACTATTTCGTGAATGAACAAGTGGATATCGCAGTTGTTGAAGTTGGCTTAGGTGGATTACTTGATAGCACCAATGTCGTGAAGCCATTATTGACGGGAATTACGACAATTGGGAAGGATCACACAGAAATTTTAGGTGAAACAATTGCTGAAATTGCCTATCAAAAAGCGGGTATTATTAAAGAAAAAGTCCCAGTAGTAACAGGCAATATTTGTGCTGATGCGCTAGCAGTCATTGAAAAAGTCGCACAAGAAAAACAGAGTCCAATTTTTCGTTTTGGCAAAGAGTATCAAGTGGAATATCTACATCCTGATACACAATGGGGGGAAGTATTTAATTTCTATGGAGAAATGGGCAAACTGACAAAAATTAAAGTTCCCTTGTTGGGGCGTCACCAAGTAGAAAACGCGGCGGTAGCTATTCAATTATTTGACAAGTATTGCCAACTACAACATTTGCCGTTTAAAGAACGAGACATTACTCAAGGGTTAGCTAAAGCGCAATGGCCAGCTCGAATGGAACGTCTTAGTGATGAACCGTTGATTGTTTTAGATGGTGCCCACAATGATCATGCAGTAAAACGCTTAGTTGAAAACTTGCGCAAAGAGTTTCCACAACACACGATTCATATTTTATTTTCAGCTTTAGCAACTAAAGATGTGGATGAGATGATTCAGGACTTAAAGCAAGTACCGAATGCGCATCTTTACTTAACTAGCTTCGATTATCCTAAAGCTATTGCACTTACAGAAATGGAAAAATATGAAGACGATTTAACAGAAATTGTGTCTTTATGGCAATTTGGCTTAGGCGAAATTTTAGAAAAAATGTCGACAGATGATTTATTATTAGTAACAGGTTCATTATATTTTGTTTCTCAAGTAAGAGAATTACTTTTAACTATAGGAGGAAATGATGAAGAAATTTGATGGCGTAATTTTTGATATGGATGGGTTGCTTTTTGATACGGAGTTGATTTACTATACATCTACTCAAAAAGTAGCAGATGCAATGGGGTTACCATATAGTAAAGAAGTCTATTTAGACTATGTTGGGATTTCCGATGAAGAAGTACAAGAGAATTACCGACGTATTTATGCATCCTATGGTCACGACACAGTGGAAGAATTTATCCGCCGTTCTTATGATGATACCCTGCAAGAGTTTCGATCTGGTAACGTCCCTTTAAAACCAGGGGTGGTGGAATTCCTCGACTTTTTAGATGATCAAAAAATTCCTCGATTAGTTGCTTCAAGTAACGTCCGTCCAGCAATTGAAATGTTATTAAGCCATGCTGGGATTCAGGATCGTTTTGTAGGAATTGTTTCAGCAGAGGATGTTAAACGAGCAAAACCGGACCCAGAAATTTTTCAAAAAGCTCGTCAACTTTTAGGAACAGAAGCCCCGAAAACCTTGATTTTCGAAGACTCATTTCATGGGGTAAGTGCGGCTCATAGTGCGGGCATTCCAGTGATCATGGTACCTGATTTATTGCAACCAACTGAAGTTATCCAAGAGAAAACATTGCATGTCTTGGAGAGTTTACATCAAGCGCCACATTATTTAAAATAATAAAAACAACACTCCTTTGCGTAGTTTATTAATGACTAGCAAAGGAGGTTTTTTTATGCAAGTATCGGATCTGTTTATTCGTGAGATGCCGAGTGATTGTTTACCACGAGAACGGCTCTTGGCGATAGGAGAAAAAGCATTATCGAATCAAGAGTTGTTGGCGATTCTGTTACGAACTGGCTCAAAAGAAGCTGACGTGATGACTGTTGCTGCAACGCTGTTAAAACAGTTTAAGCAACTTTCTTATTTGCAGCAAGCCACATTGAACGAGTTAATGGCTATTAGAGGCATTGGCCAAGTGAAAGCCATTGAATTACGTGCGGCCATTGAATTGGGGTGTCGAATTTATCAAAGTAGTCAAATCAAATTTGGCAAAGTTACGTCCAGTCAACAAGTCGCTCAACGATTACTCCAAGAGATGAAGGGGCTGCAACAAGAACATTTAATTTGTATTTACTTGAATACCAAGAATGACATTATCCAACAGAAAACGATTTTCAAAGGATCACTGAATCAAAGTATTGCTCATCCACGCGAAATTTTTCGGGAAGCGGTTAAATATTCATCTGCTCGCATACTATTAGCTCATAATCATCCATCTGGCAATCCGTTATCCATAGTATAATGAATAATAGTAGTTAAAGTAGTTTAGGAGGGGGATATTAGGGAGGTTTTTACTTTAAATAAAAATTAACAAGGTCTATAATTTATAGTAGTTAAAGTGGTTAAAGAGAGGTGGGAGGATGTGAAGGTTCAAAGGATAAAAGTGGAGAATAAGCCATATCCATTGTATTTATTGCTAGATGAAGAATATCAGGTAATAGAACCAGTAATGAGGTTTATAAAATATCTAGATAATACTGGTAAGTCACCAAATACCATTAAAGCATACTGCTATCATTTAAAGTTGCTATATGAGTTTATGGAACAGAGGGGGATTACCCTTAATGATATTAACTTTGAGAAATTAGCAGATTTTGTAGGTTGGTTGAGATACCCAACAGCAGCAAATGTAATTGATCTCCAGTCAAAAGAAGCCATAAGAGAAGAAACGACAGTGAATACAATTTTAAATGCTGTTATGAGTTATCTGGAATATTTAAGTAGATTAGGAGAATTTAAGTCAATTGATGTATTTAAACAAGCAAAGGGGAGAAATTTTAAGGGGTTTTTACATCATATTAATAAGGGTAAATATCAAAAGAATATCTTAAAGTTAAGGGTTAAAAAGAAGCAGATAAGAACACTAACATCAGAGGAAGTTAAGCAAATTATTGATGCTTGTCATACGAAGAGGGATAAATTAATTTTAATGCTTATGTATGAGGGTGGTTTAAGAATCGGTGAAGTGTTATCGCTAAGGCTTGAGGATATTGCCACTTGGGACAATCAAATCCATTTAACACCCAGAGACGTTAATGTTAATGAGGCCTATATTAAATTAAGGAAGGAAAGAACAATACATGTGAGTAAAGAACTTATGGCACTTTATACAGATTATTTGGTATATGAGTATGGTGAGGACTTGGAGCATGATTATGTTTTTATTTCTTTAAAAGAAGGCTATTTTGGAAAACCACTAAAGTACCAAAGTGTTCTTGATCTAGTTAGAAGAATAGTTAAAAGAACTAGAATAGAGTTTACGCCGCATATGCTACGCCACACTCATGCAACGCAGCTAATTAGGGATGGATGGGATGTTGCACACGTTCAAAAGAGGTTGGGCCATGCACATGTTCAAACAACGTTAAATACCTATGTTCATCTTTCAGATCAAGATATGAAAAATGAGTTTAATAAATATCTTGAGAGAAAGGAACATAAGAAATGAATGATTCTAGTAAAAGGAAAATTATCAGTCAGAGTGAGATCAGTAAGAAAATAGCTGCAATGAATGAAGAATTGCAGGGATTTTGGGCTAATAATAGTTGGGATATAAGGAAATGTCCGCATCCTTCTGCCATAGAATTAAGTAAGAACCCTACTTTAAGAAATCGGTGGGTTCGTTTTGAACGTGTTAAAAATCTGTGGTTAAGAACAGAATTGAAATATTTTTATTTTTACCATTTAAATAATGGAATATGGAATGCAAAAACTGTATGGATTAGAAAAGGAACTGTAATTAATAGAATGTTAGATTTTTTAGATTTAAAGTATCCTAACATTACTTCAATTACTGAAGTTCCTATTAAAAAAGCAATGACGGAATATAGGACATATTTGACAGAACAGGGTGTTAGAATTACCACTACTAATTATAAGATTACTGCTAATCAAGAAAAAATAGCTGTAGAAGCTAATTCTTACTATGTTACTAATTTAAAACAATTTATGGAGTTTTATGAGGACTTTTATTTTGATGGGGAGGAGTGGGATAAAGACATTTGGGATAGACGTAAGTTACCTTTGCCAGATGATAAGGTTAATCCGACACAATATGAATATGTAATTAACTTTAAAGGGGTTCGCAATACGTATTTTAAACAACTCGTAAAAAGATATTGTAAATTGAGATTAAATACGGATAGCTTTTCCTATGTATGTGATATCGCCCAAAAACTTAAAGAGTTCTTTAATTTCTTGGACATGAATTTTAAACACGTTCAGAGAATAAACCAATTAACGAGAATGGAAATTGAAGCATATTTAAGCGAATTAAATATGATGGGGATAAAGCCTAGCACAATAACTGGGAGGATCTCTATATTGGAAGGACTATTTAGTACCCTTCTAAGGCTAGAATGGAATGATATTCCTTCCAAGGTGTTAATCTATCCAGAAGACTATCCCAAAATACCGAGAGCAAAACCTCGTTTTATAGATGAATACGTTCTGGAGCAATTGAACAGTCATCTTGATAAATTACCCGAATATATAGCTACGATGACTATGATAGTCCAAGAATGTGGGATGAGGATAAGCGAATTGTGCACCTTGAAAAAAGGTTGTCTATTAGAGGACAAAGATGGAGATTACTTTTTAAAGTATTATCAATGGAAAATGAAAAAGGAGCATATAGTTCCAATATCAAAAGAGGTAGCTTTATTGATTAAAGTTCGGGAAGATAAAGTTTCATGGGAGTTTCCAGATAGTGAATACCTCTTTCCAAGAAAAGATGGATCGCCATTAAAACAAGAAACATTTAGAGACGAGTTAAACAAATTAGCTTATGAGCAAAAAATAGTCGATAAATCAGGCGAGATTTATAGATTCCATGCCCATGCCTTTCGCCATACAGTAGGAACAAGAATGATTAATAACGGAGTACCGCAGCATATTGTACAAAAGTTTTTGGGTCATGAAAGTCCTGAAATGACAAGCCGATATGCTCATATTTTTGATGAAACCCTTAAAGCTGAATTTACAAAATTCAAAGAAAAACTGGTAACTAATAATGGAGATATAATTGAGTTAGATAATGACAATGAAGTCGATGATGTTGATCTTCAATGGTTCAAGAAAAATATTAATGCACAAGTTCTTCCAAATGGTTATTGCCGATTACCAGTAATAGTAGGTTCTTGTCCACACGCCAATGCTTGTTTAGATTGTACTCATTTTTGTACAAGTAAGCAGTTTTTATCGCAGCATGAGGAACAGTTAAATCGTACTGAGGAGTTATTGGCAGTCGCTAAGGAAAAGCAATGGCAAAGGCAAATAGAGACTAATAACCGTGTTAAAGAGCGACTAGAGCAAATAATTGGCAGCCTGAAGGGGATTAGTTAGATGGTTAAACAGGTACGAAATACAGAGGAAATTGTGCGTTTGGCAAAGCAAAAGTCCAGGCGGACTAGAGAAAATGTAGACAAGGTTATCTCTAAACTATCGCTTGAAGGTAAGACTATTAATTTTAACACAGTTGCAAAGGAAGCTAATGTTTCTAAATCATGGCTTTATAAGGAACATGATATTAGGCAAAGGATTGAATCTCTCCGAAAACAGCAAAAAACAGAAAATGTAATATCAAAACCCAAGAAAAGCTCCCGTTCTGAAGAAGTCCTTATTAAAACCTTAAAAACAAGAGTAAAGGAATTAGAAGAGGAAAATATAAGATTAAGGAACCAGATCCAAAAATTATACGGAGATTTGTACATTAGAGAATAGTTAATCTATGAGTTTCACCAACTTGTGCTTTGAACTTTGAAGTGTTAAAATTAATATACTATTAATCGAAAGGAGAGATGGGTGGACAATGAAGAACTAATCTAATTTTTAACAAATGAAATAGTATATTTCAGTTTAAAAACTTAGGATTAGTCTGCCCATTTTTCCATATACTAAATAAATGTAAGACTGAATAGCTAAAAAGGCTAAATAGTTTTATTTGAGTGTCTTAAAAAGTGACATGACTAATCCTTCCAACATTATTTGGGAGGATTTTTTATTTCTCCCTGAATCAAAATAAAGAAAGAAGGAATCGAATTGTTAAAACAAAAGGAACTAATGGCAAGGGTTAAGGAACTTGTCCAGTCAGATGAACGAATATCTGCTTGTATGATGTATGGCTCTTTTACAAAAGGAGAGGGAGATCAATACTCTGATATAGAATATTACGTTTTTCTAAAAGATGATACAATTTCCACCTTTGATTCAGCAAAATGGCTAAATGAAGTCGCTTCCTACACTTTACTCTATCAAAATGAGTACGGTACGGAAGTAGTAATTTTTGAAAATCTAATACGTGGTGAATTTCATTTCCTTTCCGAAAACGAAATGAATATTATTCCTTCATTCAAAGAATCAGGCTACATTCCTGACACAAAAGCAATGTTTATTTATGATGAAACAGGACAACTAGAATTGTATTTATCAGAGTTGGAAGGTCCGGGACCAAATAGACTTACAGAAGAAAACGTAAATTTTTTATTGAATAATTTTTCCAACCTATGGTTAATGGGGATTAATGTTCTTAAAAGAGGGGAAAATGCACGTTCACTGGAACTTTTATCTCAATTACAAAAAAATATACTACAACTCATTCGAATTGCGGAAGAAAATGCCGATAATTGGTTTAATATGACAAAGAATCTTGAAAAAGAAATTAGTCCTGAAAACTATGAAAAGTTTAAAAAGACTACTGCCCGATTAAATGAATTAGAACTATATGAAGCCTATAAGAACTCTTTGCTTCTCGTTATGGAACTTCGAAATCTCGTTGAAAAACAGTATCAATTAACCATTAGCGATGATTTTTTAGGCAAACTGTTTAATTATATGAACGAATAAATAAAAAGCCTGTATCTCAAGTGATAACTAAGATACAGGCTTTAATTGTTATTTACTTTAAATACATGTTCTCAAAGTGAAAGTATTGATTTTAATGGATTTTTAATAGTTTACTCTTGATAAAATCCGACACCGTCTCCACAAGATATTCAATTTACCAAACGAATGGAAGAATGTGGCGAAATGATGGGGATTCAATTGTTGGATCATATTATTGTTGGTGATAGCGGATACATTAGTTTGAGAGAAGAGAATTTTTTTGCTTCAGAATGAGGACAATTCTTGCAAAAATATTTTATCACGTGTAAAATGAAAGGGTAATCTTGTTTGGAATTATGTAGACTTTTTAAATTTTTTTAAATATTCTATTGGAAGCGAGCAAAGTTACGACTATTTATGTGCAAATGCACGAGGAGGAACAAAAGAATGGAACAAGGAACAGTAAAATGGTTTAACGCAGAAAAAGGTTTTGGGTTTATCTCACGCGAAGACGGAAGCGACGTATTCGTACACTTCTCAGCTATCCAAGGTGATGGTTTCAAAACTTTAGAAGAAGGTCAAGCAGTGACTTTTGATGTTGAAGATTCAGACCGTGGCCCTCAAGCAGTTAACGTAGAAAAAAACTAATAAAAAATAATCCAAAAACACCTAACGCATGTTAGGTGTTTTTTTGTTAGAAAAAATAGAGAAGAAAAATGAACAAACATTTTTCTTCTCTATTAAATGAGAGCTTTATTGATCACTAACTGTGGCAGTCATAATCATTGGCAGAATCATTGGATGACGTTCTGTTTGTTCAAACAAGAAAGGCTGTAAAGCGGTCGTCATGGCTTCGCCTAATTTTGCTTCGGTACAGTTTTTATCTTTCATTGCTTCACGTAGAGCATTGAATAAAAGACGTTGGCCTTCATGAATCATATCACCAGACTCGCGCATGTAGACAAAACCACGGGAAAGAATGTCTGGACCAGCCATAATTTCTTTATTTTTAATATCAACCGTTGCTACCGCTAAAACTAAACCTTCTTCAGATAAGATACGACGATCCCGTAAAACAACATTCCCGATATCACCGACACCATTTCCATCAACGTACACGTCATTAGCATTGAAGTGACCAGCAGGGCGTGCGCTATCAGCCGTTAAAGCTAAGACATCGCCGTTGCCCATGATAAAGCAATTTTCTTCAGGAACCCCTGTATCTTGAGCGAGCGAAGCATGGATTTTTAACATTCTAAATTCACCATGAACAGGCATGAAATATTTAGGCTTCATCAAGCGAAGCATTAATTTTTGCTCTTCTTGTCCACCGTGACCAGAAGTATGGATATTATTGATTTTTCCGTGGATAACTTCTGCACCGGCTTCAGATAATAAGTTGATTAAACGGTTAACGCTTGTCGTATTTCCAGGAATTGGTGAACTTGAGAAAACAACCGTATCGCCTGGTTGAATACTAATTTGGCGATGTGTACCGTTAGCAATCCGACTAAGCGCGGCCATAGGTTCTCCTTGAGAGCCAGTACATAAAATCATTGTTTCATTTGCTGGCAATTGATTCAGTTCCGCCGCATCGACAAACGTTCCTTTTGGCACTTTGATGTAGCCTAAGCGTTCGCCATTGACAATGGCATTTTCCATGCTACGACCAAAAACAGCAATTTTGCGACCGGTTTTCACGGCTGCATCAGCAGCTTGTTGTAAACGGAAAATGTTTGAAGCAAAACTGGCAAAGATAATCCGACCATCAATTTTTTCAAAGATTTTTAAAATAGAGGTCCCAATTGTTTTTTCGGATTTTGTAAAGGTGGGTATTTCAGCATTGGTACTGTCTGAAAGAAGACAAAGGACGCCTTCTTCACCTAATTTTGCCATTCTGTGTAAGTTGGCTGGCTCACCAACGGGTGTAAAGTCAAACTTAAAGTCACCTGTTGCGACAATGTTACCAGAAGGCGTTTTAACCACAACGCCCAAGGCATCAGGAATACTGTGAGTCGTCCGGAAAAAGCTAATCGCTGTTTTTCTAAAACGAATCACCGTATCTTCATTAATTTCGTGTAATTCCGCTTCTCGCAATAAACCATGTTCATCTAGTTTGTTGGTAATTAAAGCCAAGGCTAGTGGTCCCGCATAGATTGGGATATTCGCTTGACGTAAAAGATAAGGAACGCCACCAATATGGTCTTCATGACCGTGGGTAATAACGAGTGCTTTGACTTTATGCAAATTTTGAACGATGTAGCTATAATCTGGAATCACGTAGTCAATCCCAAGTAAATCATCTTCTGGGAATTTGATCCCAGCATCAATAATGATAATTTCATCTTGGAATTGTACCCCATATGTGTTTTTTCCAATTTCGCCTAAACCACCGATTGCAAAAACGCCAGTTTCGTTATTTTTTATGTTTACTTTCATGTTAAAACTCCGTTAGAGTGAAGTCTGCATGTTCTTGCTCGTAAGCAAGATGTTTTTCGTCTAATAATTGAACGTATTCAATATTGTATGGGGTATTTTCTTCAACTAATTGGCGCACGATTACATCGCTATCGGCTTCCATGTAAAGAGATTTTGTGTCTTCTCTTTTTGGGTTTCTGATTTTTGTTTCTTGATAGTATACTTTGTAAATCATCGATTCATTTCTCCTTCAGCTACTAATAGTAGCAATTTATAGTTTTTTCATTTTAAGACAGAAAATTAAACACAACAAAACGAGGTGCTGATCACCTAAAAAAGAATGCTCATCAAAAACATCTGTTAATGATGAAATGAAGCCTCGACTTTGCTTCATTCTGGGTATTTGATTTTATGTGTTCTTTTTCAACCGTCCCGTGTGTTGTGAATAACAACAATTAAGCTTATTTTATCATAGAATGATAAGGAAGTATAGAAACACTCACTGGACTTTTAAAAAAAACAAACTTCTTGTTTCGCCTTATTCTTGATCAAGTTCGAGTGCCTTTTTTTTAGGACGCCAATACCAACTTAAGCCAATCACGTGGGCTAAATAAACAATCGCTAAAGTCGTAGTCATCAACGTATTTCGGACAATTAAACACGGAATGGCAAATAAAAGAAACATGGAAATAAATAGTTTCCATTTACCTTTACGAGTAATTTTTTTCTCAAAGAAGGCTTCTTGGATATATTTTTGATAATAAGAAGAAGCTAAAAATTTGTTATAAAGTTTATCTGAACTACGCATCCAAAAAAAGGCCGTTAATAAATAAAAACCAGTGGTGGGTAAAAGCGGCAAAAAGATTCCTAACGTGCCTAAAGCAAACGTACAGGAACCGAGAAAAATGAAGAATAATTTTTTCATTCAAAGGGTCCTTTCAGTTTTTCCCAATTATGGCACAATCAAAAGGAAGTAGCAATTTTAATCGTATAAGTAAATCATTAAAATTATCTATTTTTTAGAAAATCTAAAAGAGAAAGGATAGAAAGAGAAAGGCTGTTTTTTCTAGCCAGACAGCTTGTATTACCGATTTCTTTTTGATACAGTGGGAGTACTAGAAAATTTAAAGTAAGATAAGAAGGAGATGATTAATTGAAGTTAATGTGGCGTTACACAATGCGTTATAAGAAATTACTTTTTGCTGATTTTATTTGTGTGTTTGGTTTTATTTTGATTGAATTAGGCTTGCCGACCATTTTAGCACGAATGATTGACAAAGGAATTATTCCTAGAGATATGGACTATATTTATCAGCAAGGGATTTGGATGGTTGTAATTACGATTATTGGCGTCGCAATGAATATTTTGCTAGGGTACTTTGGTGCCAGAATTACAACAAACATTGTTCGTGATATTCGTGATGATTTATTTGAAAAGATTCAAACTTTCTCACACAGTGAATATGAAAGTATTGGGGTTTCTTCCTTAATTACGCGAACTACCAATGATGCATACCAAATTATGCTCTTCATGGGAAATATTTTACGTCTTGGCTTTATGACGCCAGTGATGTTTATTGCCAGTCTTTACATGGTGATGCGAACGAGTCCGTCGTTAGGAATGTACGTTTTAGGTGCCTTGCCTTTTCTGCTGCTAGCAGTTGTCGGAATTGCTCGTTTGTCAGAACCGTTATCTAAAAAGCAACAAAAGAACTTAGATGGAATCAATGGGATTTTAAGAGAAAATCTTTCTGGATTGCGGGTAATACGCGCATTTGTTAATGAAAAATTTGAAGAATCTCGTTTTAATAAAGTCAATGAAACTTACACTAAAAGTTCAAAAAGT
>SKEM01001266.1_pt1 | contig 11672 bp, 7 predicted proteins | sample 4826731 | NCBI WGS metagenome assembly SKEM01 (sample SAMN11008809, study PRJNA524170) | human gut metagenome | biome: Human fecal sample; material: Feces; isolation source: fecal sample from pouch patient p37 | host: Homo sapiens | place: Israel: Tel-Aviv | collected 2015-07-27
ATCGACGGCGGCGCGCTGGTGCGACAGGACCATGCCCAGGCCCTCCCCTCCCATCGTCATCTCGCCGACGACGGCGCCGGTGACCGACAGCGTGAAGCCGGTGCGCAAACCGGACAGGATCGCCGGCAGGGCCATCGGCAGCTCCATGTAGCGCACGAGCGCGAGCCCGAAGGCCCCGTCGAGGCGGGCCGCGTCGAGGACGTCGGCGTCCAGGCCGCGCAGGCCGAGCAGGACCGTGACGGTGATCGGGAAGAACACCATGAAGGCGCACAGGATGACGACGGGCAGCGTGCCGTAGCCGATCCACAGGACCAGCAGGGGCGCCATGGCGATGGCGGGGACGGCCTGGGAGGCGGCGACGTAGGGCAGGACGGTGCGGGAGAAGAGCTGCCAGCGGTACAGCGCCCAGGCCAGGGGCAGGGCGAGGGCGGCGGCGAGGAGGCAGCCGAGGACGGCCTCGCGCAGGGTCACCCAGGCGTAGGGCAGGAGCCCTCCCTCGCTGACGCCGAGAACGAGGCGGCGGGCGACGTCGACGGGCCCGGGCAGGAAGACGGCGGGGACGGCGCCGGAGGCGGTGACGGCCCACCACACCATGAGGATGAGCGCGCCGAGGGCGAGGGCGGGGCCCGGGCCGGTGCGCGGGTGCAGGCGTCGGGTGCCTGCGTCGGCCGTGCGTCCTGCGGGGTGCGGCGCTGTCCCGGGCGCGGGGCTGCGCGGGACGGCTGCGCCGTCGGTCGCGTGCTGCGTCGAGCGGTTCACTCGTGGTTCTCCCGGCTGGTCCCGGGGCGCTCGCCCCGGGCGTCTCCGGGGTGACGGGCGGGCCGCCGACGGCGGAGGCTCGCGCCCGCACGGCACGCGCTGTGCGCCCCGGCCCGCCGCTGGCAGGCCCGACCGGCGCGGACGCCGGGTGCCTCGTGCTTCCTCCCATCCGGACTCTCACCGTCGGTGCTGGAGTTCCACCAGCTCAACCGATCGCGGCCTCCGACGGAGGACGCTCTCGGGTCGCGGACTGTCACCGCCGGCTCGGACTTTCACCGACCCCGGAGCACGTGTGCTGCTCGAACACTAGCCCCCTCCGCACCGTCGGGCCAGTTCCGCCGGCCCCGGCGAGCCGCCCACACGCGGCTCCCCCACCGCCCGGGCGCGCGCGTGCGCGGTGCGGCGCGGAGGCGTCCCGCGCACCTCGGCCTCCGCGGCACGCCGCCGCCCGCGGACCGTCATGGTCCGCGGACGGCGTCGTCGTGCTCACCGGGTCGGCCCGAGTGACGGGCCAACCGACTGCGTGCGGCTCAGCGCGTCGCCTCGACGGCGGCGTCGAACTCCGCCTCGACCTCCGCGGGGACGGTGCCGCGCAGGGAGACGATCCAGGCGACGAGGAGGTTGATGGCGAAGCCGGGGACGATCTCGTAGAGCTCGAAGATCCCGCCGGACGGGTTGCCCCACACGAAGACGACGACGGCGCCGGTGATCATGCCCCAGAAGGCGCCGTTGGCGGTGAGACGCTTCCAGTAGAGCGCGAGCAGCACCGTCGGCCCGAAGGACGCTCCGAAGCCGGCCCAGGCGAAGGCGACGAGGTTGAGGATCGTGTCGTTCTGCTCCCAGGCCAGGACCGCGGCGATGACGGCGATGGCGAAGACGCTCATCCGCGAGTAGAGCACGAGGCGGCCGCCCGAGACCTTCTGCTTGGTGATCGCCCCGTAGAGGTCCTCGATGAGGGCCGAGGAGGTGACGAGCAGCTGGCTCGAGATCGTCGACATGATGGCCGCGAGGATGGCCGCCAGCATGAAGCCGGCCACGAGCGGGTGGAAGAAGAGCTGTCCGAGGCTGATGAAGACGGCCTCGGGGTCGGGGAGGCCGTCACCGCGCTTGTACTGGGCGACGCCGATGATCGCGGTGCAGCAGGCGCCGACGACGGCGAAGAGCATCCAGCCGATGCCGATGCGACGACCCATCTTGGCCTCGCCGACCGAGCGGATCGCCATGAAGCGCACGATGATGTGCGGCTGGCCGAAGTAGCCCAGCCCCCAGGCGAGCGAGGAGATGATGCCGACCGCCGTCGTCGTCGAGCCGATGAGGGCCCAGTAGTGCGGGTCGACGTCGCTGACCGCGGAGATGACCTCGGCGGGTCCGCCGAGCTTGATGACGCCGACCACGGGGACCATGACGAGTGCGAGCACCATCATGACGCCCTGCACGAAGTCGGTGTACGACACGGCGAGGAAGCCGCCGACGAGCGTGTAGACGACCGTGATCGCGGCGACGAGGACCATGCCGAGGTGGTAGTCCATGCCGAAGGAGGACTGGAAGAAGACGCCGCCGGCGACCATGCCGCTGGAGACGTAGAAGGTGAAGTAGACCAGGATGATGAGGCCCGAGCCCCAGCGCAGGAGGTGCTTGTCGTCGTGGAGGCGGTTGTCGAGGAAGCTCGGGATGGTGATCGAGTTCTGGGCGACCTCCGTGTAGGCGCGCAGGCGCGGGGCCACCACCTTCCAGTTGACCCAGGCGCCGACGGTGAGTCCGACGGCGATCCAGCCCTCGACGAGACCGCCGACGTAGAGGCCGCCGGGCAGTCCCATGAGCAGCCAGCCGGACATGTCGGACGCTCCGGCGGACAGGGCGGCGACCCAGGGGTTGAGGCCGCGGTCGGCGAGCATGTAGTCGTCGAGGTTGTTGTTGCGCCCGTAGGCCCACCCGCCGATGGCGAGCATGCCCACGAAGTAGACGATCATGGCGATCGCCTGGAAGGTCGAGTCGGACACGGGTCCTCCTGTCAGGACGGGGCGGGAATGGAGGGACCATACTCCTAGGACGTCACGCGCGTGTGACGTTCGGCACGCGTCCTTCGCCAGGGCCAATGGTCCCGCGCCGCCCCCAGGCCGGGTCCGGCGACGTCGGCGGCACCGCCGCTCAGCCGAGCTCGGGCGCGGGCAGGCCCACGTAGACGGTCTCGAGGTACTCCTCGATGCCCTCCTTGCCACCCTCACGGCCCAGCCCGGACTGCTTGACGCCGCCGAAGGGGGCGGCAACGTTCGAGGTGGTGGCCGCGTTGACGCTGAGCATGCCGACCTCGAGGGCCTCGGTGAGGCGCAGGACACGGTCCATGTCGCGGGTGTGGACGTAGCCCTGGAGGCCCATGAGGTCGTCGTTGGCCAGGGCGATGGCCTCGGCCTCGTCGGCGAAGCCGATGACGGGGGCGACGGGGCCGAAGATCTCCTCGCGGATGATGTCGGTGTCGGCGGGCAGGTCGGTGAGGACGGTCGGCGGGTAGAAGAAGCCGGGGCCCTCGGGACGCGTCCCGCCGGTGAGGCCCGGGGCGCCGACGGCCACGGCGCCCTCGACGGCCTCGGCGACCGAGTCGCGCTGCTGGGCGGAGACGAGCGGACCGACGTCGACGCCGTCGTCGAGCCCGTTGCCGACGGTCTGCGCGGCCATGCGCTCGGCGAGGCGGCGGGCGAACTCCTCGCGGACGCCCTCCTGGACGAGGAAGTGGTCGGCGGCGTTGCAGGCCTCCCCCATGTTGCGCATCTTCGTCGCGAGGGCCGCGTCGACGGCGGCGTCGAGATCGGCGTCGTCGAAGACGATGAAGGGGGCGTTGCCGCCGAGCTCCATGGAGGTGCGCAGGATGCCGTCGGCGGCCTCCTTGAGCAGGGCCTGGCCGACGGCGGTGGAGCCGGTGAAGGAGAGCTTGCGCAGGCGGTCGTCGGCGAGGACCGGCCCGGTGACCGCGCGGGCCGAGGATGAGGGAACGACGGCGATGACGCCGTCGGGCACGCCCGCCTCGGTGAGGATCCGGCCGAGCAGGAGGCTCGTGAGCGGCGTGACCTGGCTCGGGCGCAGGACGGCGGTGCAACCGGCGGCCAGCGCCGGCGCCAGCTTGCGGGTGCCCATGGCGAGGGGGAAGTTCCACGGGGTGATGAAGAGGCAGGGGCCGACGGGGCGGCGCAGCACCATCGCCTGGAGGTGCCCCTCCGGGACCTGGAAGTAGTCGCCCCGGATCCGCACGGCCTCCTCTGAGAACCAGCGGAGGAACTCCCCGCCGTAGGTGACCTCGCCGTCGGCCTGGGCGAGCGGCTTGCCCATCTCGAGGGTCATGAGGAGGGCGAGGTCCTCGCGGTAGGTGGTGGTGACGAGCTCGAAGGCGCGGCGCAGCACCTCGGCGCGCTCGCGCGACGGGGTGGCACGCCAGGCCGGAGCGGCAGCGCAGACCGAGTCCATGGCGGCCCGGGCGTCGGCCTCGGCGGCGTCGGCGACGGTGGTGAGGACCTCACCGGTGGCCGGGTCGAGGACCTCGAAGCGCTCGCCGGAGACGGCCTCGCGGAACTCGCCGTCGATGAGGACCCCGGTTGGGATGGAACTCAGGAGGTCGCGGACGCGTTCGTCGGCGACGAGGCGGGTGGACTGGCTGGGCTGCGAGGTGGGCATAGAGCTCTCCTTCGAGTGGGCGCGCTCCCATCGTAGGAGGCGGCGCAAGCGGAGCCCTTCGCCCCGGCTCTTCCTCCACCCCTGTCGAGAACGAGGGTTGTGCTCGAGAACGAGGGAAGTTCCTTCGTGTTCGAGCACAACCCTCGTTCTCGTCGGCGCACGGCACTCTCCTTCAGGTTCCGGAGCGCCTTGGTCAACAGTCGGGTACCCAGGTCTCGTCCGCGGTGCTCGAGGAGAACCAGCGGAGCAGGTCGAAATCGGTCGACGGGCGGGCGAGGTCGAAGGCCCCGGGCTCGTCACGGACCATCCGAGAGTCGATGCTCCACCCGAGGAAGCGCCTCGGCCCCGGGTGGGCGAGCTCGTCACCGCGGACGAGGTTCTGCCCGAGCGCGGCCAGCGCGGACTCCGTGTGCTCCGGACGCAGGCCTGGCAGTGCGACGGATCGGTAGTCCTCCCGCTCGGCGGCAGCGTCGACGGCGCGCGCGGTGCCCTCCCCGCACAGGGCGCCGACGGCGACGTAGGACCGCCCCAGTGCCTCCGCGAGCCACGCTCCCATGACCGGCCCGGCCCAGCCGGACTCATTCCTCGCCACGTGCTCGTTGTGGGCCCACACGACGGTGATCCCACGGTCGGGACGGCGGGCGAGGAGCTCCTCCGCCATGTACCGGTCCCGCAGGGCGAGGCGCTCCTCCCCCGGGTCGATGAGGTAGACCTCGGCGTACTGCCGCACGTTCCGCGCGAGAAACTGCTGGGCCGTCGACGCCGCCTCGAGGAATCGGCACTCCTCAACGAGGGACTCCGTCTCGCTGCGGGTCAGCGCCTCGCCGCGGCCGAGGCGCTCAAGGAGTCCGTCGGTCGCGCCCAGCGCGACCAGCCGCGGAGCGGCACGGCGACCTCCGTGGCAGTCGAGACCGAGGAAGCGGAAGCGACGGCGGTCCTCCGACGCGGCGATGCTCGCCAGTCTCTCGAGCCCTGCGACGACGACGCGCGTGCGCCACAGGCTCGATGCCTCCGCCCACGCGCCCACGACCTGGTCCGAGCACCGAGTCCCGTCGGCGAGGGCCCGGTCCACCTGAGCGCCGGTCAGCATCGAGTCCTCGAAGGCGAGCGCTCCGAGGGCGCCCCGGTCCGACAGCTCAGCGAGGACGGCCATCTTCCACTCGGAGACGTTGGCCGAGCCGTGCGTGGGTTCGCCGAGCCCGAGCACGCCGTTCTCCGGAACGAGGCCGAGGAGACGGTCAACCTCCTCACGGACCCCGGGGACGCTCATGGCCGAGCGGTCACGAGGACGACGGCGACGGCGTAGGCGCCGTCGTGGCTGACGGAGACCGGCCAGCGGACGCCCTCAGCGGCTCCCGGCCCGAGCGAGGCCTCAACGGCCTCGGCGACGGCGCCGGAGAGCCGGATCGACGGGCGCCCCCATCGGTCGGTGACGAGCTCGATGCCGCGCCAGTCGACCGCCTCAGCCGCCATGACCGGTGGCACCGCTCCCCCGGCGAGGGCGTTGTGCGCCACGGACCAGGCCTTGATGACGGCCTCCTTCGCAGCCCAGCGCCCGGCCAGGTGCTCGGCCTGGAGCGAGCCTGACTCATCGGCCCGCCGCCGGGCGTCGCGCAGCTCGCGGGGTGTGAAGGCCCGCCCGGCGAAGACGGTGCCGGGGATGGTCAGCTGTCGGGCGAGCCCGGGCACGTGGACGAGATCCACGCCGGTGCCGAGGACGGCCGCGCCGACGGGCACCTCGGGCACGGCGGGCGGCCGGGGCTCGGAGCTGCTCATGGGCCGGCCCTCCTCAGACACCGGTGGCCGGACGGGTCATGGTGATCTCCGGCAGGACGTCGTTCCACACCGTCTCGGAGCCGGGGACCGCCACGAAGCCGTGCCGCTGGTAGAAGCGCTGCGCGCCGTCGTTGAAGGCCGCGACGCCCAGGCTGACCGGCCGCACCGGGTCGACCCTCGCCAGGAGCGCCTCCATGAGCGCTCCGCCCGCTCCCCGTCCGCGCGCGGCGGTCGCGACGTAGAGCACCCGCAGCTCCTGGGGCCCGTCCACGGGTAGCCGCGCGACGAGGGTGCCGACCACCGCAGAGTCGAGCTCGGCGACGAGTTGCACGATATCGGTCCGGTCCTGGAGCTCGGCGATCTCCCGGGCGAAGGCTCGGACGCCTTGCTCGCTCAGGCGCGGCCACCAGAAGGCCTCGAGCTGCTCCGGGCTCAGTCCGTCCGGCCTGACGTAGGTGTCGCGCCAGCCCTCGTAGGAGGCACGGCGGACCGCCCCGGCGTCCTCGGGACGCGTCGGGCGCACGGTGATCCGGTCTCCGGTGGTCATGCCGTGATCCTTCCGCGGGGCCGGTGCCGGGGCAAGGTGCGCCCGCGGCCGGGCGGTACGGCCTTCGCTCAACGGCGCAGCGGTCCACGGGCAGGGTGCGCCGGCCGGGGCATCGTCACCTCGGGGATGACGCCCGCGAACACGGACTCGAGGCCACGCACCTCGCGGAAGCCGAGCCGCCGGTAGAAGCGCCGAGCCCCCTCGTTGAAGACCGCGACGCCGAGGCTCACGGGCGGGCGGGGTCCATCCGCGCCAGGACCGCGTCCATGAGCGCACTCCCCGCACCCCTGCCGCGCGCCCGGTGCGCCACGTAGAGCACCCGGAGCTCCTGCGGCCCGTCCTCGGGGGCGAGACCGATGGCGAGGCCGACCACCTCGGGGCCGGCACCGTCGTCGACCTCGGCGACGAGCTGGACGACGCTCGGGCAGTGCTGCCCCTCGGCGACCTCGGCCGCGAACTCCGCGATCCCGGTCTCGCTGAGTCGTGGGCGCCAGACCTCCTCGAGCCAGGCGGCGCTCACGCCGTCGGGACGCACGTAGGTGTCCCGCCAGCCCTCGTACTGGGCGCGGCGGGCGGCGCCCGCGTCCTCGGGGTGCATGGGTCGGACGACGGGGGCGGAGCGGACCTCCATGGTGGTGCCCTTCGGGTGGCGGGCGCCGGGAGTCGTGGCGGTTACGGGCAGGAGGTGCGGGGAGCGGCGTCGCCCGTCGGCACGGCGTCCTCAGGGGGACGGCGGACCGACGGGCTCCGTCGGGTGGACGGGGCCGCACCGCCGGGTCCAGGGATGCGGTGCGGCCCCGGGCTAAGGGCCGGGACGTCCCGATCTCGAGGTCAGGACGTCCCGATCTCGAGGTCAGGACGTCCCGATCTCGAGGTCAGGACGTCCCGATCTCGAGGTCAGGACGTCCCGATCTTGGGGTCAGGCCTCGGTGGCCTCGCCCGTGTGGAAGACGCCGTCGGCGCCCAGGCGGGCCTCCGGGTCGAGCAGCATCGCGGCCTCGACCTCGTGCGGGTCGCGGAAGCGGCTCTCGTCACCGAGGCGACGGCCCTCGACCTGCTCGAAGAGCGGGGCGCGGCCGATCATGCCGGCGCGACGGCGGCGCGTGCCCTCCGCCAGGCGGCGGTTGGCGCTGGCCAGCCAGGCGTCGACGGCCTCCTGACCGCCCTCGGCCCGCAGGGCGGACTCGAAGGCACCGGGGTGGACGACGGAGATGAGGCCGGAGACGTGCCCGAACCCGAGGCTCGTGAGCAGGCCGGCGCGGACGACGCCGCCGCGGGCGGGGACGCGGATGGGCGTGCGCGGCCACACCCAGAAGGCGTCCTTGGCGAGCGGGCGGTCGACGACGTCGAGGCTCGCGTTACCGGGAGCGATCCCGGTGGCGAGGATCTCGGTGAGGCCGGCGACCTGGAAGAGCGCGGCACCGCCCTTGGCGTGGCCCGTGATGGACTTCTGGGACACGGCGATGAGCGGGTTGCCCTCGGTGCGGCCCAGGGCCCGGGCGATCCGGGTGTGGAGCTCGGACTCGTTGGGGTCGTTGGCGCCCGTCGAGGTGTCGTGCTTGGACACGACGGCGACGTCGTCGGCGGTGACGCCCAGGCGGTTCAGCGCCTGGGCGAGGCGCGAGGCCTTGCCACCGCGGGCCGCGCCGAGCGCCCCGAGGCCGGGGGCCGGGATCGAGGTGTGGGCGCCGTCGGCGTAGGAGGACACGAAGCCCACGACGCCGGCGACCGGCAGGCCCAGGCGCGCGGCCACGGAGGCGCGGGCCAGGATGACCGTGCCGCCGCCCTCGGCCTCGACGAAGCCGCCGCGTCGGCGGTCGTTGGCGCGGGAGAAGTGGCGGGCGGAGATGCCCTTGGCGTACATGGCGGCAGCCTCCGCGGTGGCGTTCATGTTGCCGAAGCCGACGACGGACTCGATGGAGATGTCGTCGATGGCGCCGGCGACCACGACGTCCGCCTTGCCCAGCGCGATCTTGTCCCAGCCCTCCTCGATGGAGACGGCGGCGGTGGCGCAGGCCGAGACAGGCTGGACCATGGAGCCGTAGCCGCCGACGTAGGACTGCATGACGTGCGCGGCGACGACGTTGGGCAGGGCCTCCTGGAGGATGTCGCTCGGGCGCTCCTCGTTGAGGAACCTTCCGACGAACATCTTGCGCATGGACTCCATGCCGCCGAAGCCGGTGCCCTGGGTGGAGGCGACGTCGCTGGGGTGGACGGCCTGGAGCAGCTCGACGGGGCTGAAGCCCGCGGAGAGGAAGGCGTCCACGGCGGTGACGAGGTTCCACGCGGCGATCGTGTCCATGCCCTCGACCATGGAGGCCGGGATGCCCCAGCGCTGCGGGTCGAAGTCCGTCGGGAACTGGCCGCCGACGGTGCGGGACAGGGCGGCGCGGCGCGGCACGCGGGCCAGCGAGCCGGCCAGGCGCGTCACGGTCCACTCGCCGGTCTCTGCACCGTTCTGGATGTCGGGGGCGATGCGGGTGTGCTCCGGGTCGGAGTCCGCGATCTTGAGGGCGGAGGCCTCGTCGGGGACGGTGAGGGTGATGTCGCGGTCGAGGTAGACCGTGACCTCCTCGGGGGCGATCGGCGCGATGACGCCGTCGTCGGTGAACTCGCGGATGCCGGAGCGGGCCACGACCTCGTCGCGGTAGCGGTCGTAGACGGCGTCCTCGGGGACGAGCTCGCCCTCGGCGTCGTACCAGCCGGCCTTCGGGGAGTCCTGCCAGGTGAGCAGGCCCATGCCCCAGGCGAGCTCGAGGACGCCGGCGGCGGTGAGCTCGACGTCGTCGCCACCGGTCATGCCGAGCTCGGCCTCGCGGCGGGTGCGGCCCGAGCCCCAGGTGGAGACCTCACCGGTGGAGACGATGACGACCATGTCGTCGAGGTCGGTGTCGACCTCGCCCCACTCGGGGGCGGTGGGCTGCGTGGGCGTGTGGGCCGTGGGCAGCGCCGCGATCGTGGCGGCCGGGGCAGCGGCGGGCGCGGCCGCGGCGGCGGCGGCGCGGCCGGCGGCGTCCTCGCGGAGGGCCACGAGGTCGACGCCGTCGCCGAGCCCGCCGGTGAGGTCGGCCTCGACGGGGGCCTCGGCGGCCCGGGCGCGCTTGTCGGCGGTGCACAGGGCGACGAGCTCGTCGGCGATCTCCCGGGTGGACCAGGTGCGCACGCCGGCGGCCTCGACGGCGTCGACGAGCGGGTCGTTGCCGCCCATGAGGCCGGTGCCGCGGACCCAGCCGATGCGCGGGTGCGCCAGGGTGACGCGCCCGGACCAGGCGGACTCGGAGCGCCAGCGGTTGACGACGGCGTCGAGGGCGGACTTGACCTCGCCGTAGGCGCCGTCGCCGCCGAAGGTGCCGCGGTTCGGGGAGCCGGGCAGGACGACGTGGAGGCGGTGGTCGACGTGCGTGTCGGTGCCGATGGCGGACAGGGCCGCGATGGACCGCTCGACGCTCCACAGCAGGAGGCGGGTCTGGGACTCGGCCTCCGGCCCGGCGTCGGCGAGGGTGCCGACGACGCGCGGGGCGGCGAAGGGGAACAGCAGCGTCGGGACGAGGGCGGCCTTGACGAGCTTGGAGGAGCCACCGGAGGTGACGACCTGGTCGTGACCGATCCAGTCGGCCAGGGCGTCGACGTCGCGGTAGGACGCGAGGTTCGCGGGGACGATCCACAGGCGGGCGCCGGCGGAGGCGTGCTCGCGGTAGAGCCGCTTGGCGAAGTCGAGGCGCTCGTGGGTGAGGCGCGAGCTCGTCGCGACGACGGTGGCGCCGCCGGCGAGGAGGTCGCCGGCCACGGCGGCCGCGATGGAGCGGGGCGCGAAGCCGGTGACGACGGCGACGTCCTCGGCCCAGCGGACCGAGTCGCCGCCGGCGACGGGGGCGCGGCGGGCGGCCTCGGCGATGGCGGAGGCGAGCTCGGCGCGCTCGCCGGCGTCGGGCAGGTCGGAGTCGGCGAGGGCGCGGGCCCACCAGGCGGCCTGGTCGGCGACGGCGGTGCCGAGTCCGGTGAAGCGCTCGGGGGCGAGCGTGGCGCGGGCGGCCTCGAGGCCGGTCTCGCCGGTGCCGAGGCGGGCGAGGTCCTCGCGGGCGGTGGCCCAGCGGTCGTCGATGAGGACGGCGCGGTCGGCGTCGAAGGCCGGGGTGACGGAGGCGAGCCAGCCGGTGCCGAGCTCGGCGTCGACGGCCTCGACGAGGGCCCGGGTGGCGGCCTGCTCGGTCTCCGCCTCCAGGTCGAAGGAGGCGGGCTCGTCCAGGCCCAGGGCGGTCAGGACGGTGCGGGCGGTCGTGGCGAGGACGCCGTCCTCGCCGGTGACGGTGTCCGCGAAGGCGTCCAGCGCTTCTGAAGAGATCTGCGTCGACGTCCCCATGCCGCCCGCGGAGGGCTTGGCGACGGACACGCCGTGGTCGGCGGCGACCGCCTGGACGGCCTTGTCGATGAGGGCGTCGACGGCGGCGGCGGAGCCGAGCGGGGCGGAGGAGCCCAGCGAGGCGAGCTCCTCACCGCGCATGGAGGCGCCCTCGCGGGTGCCGAGCATGATCGCGGCGGTGACGTGGGAGACCCAGCCCTCGCCGAGGCCCCAGGTGCCGGTGACGCGCTCACCGATGCGGCCCACGCGCACGCCCGAGGGCCCGAGGATGCGACCGAGGCCGGTGCGGATGGCGTCGGTGAGGACGGGGCCGAAGGGCTTGTAGCCCGGGGCGCCCTTGGCGACGGTGGCGGCCAGGGCCGTCATGTCGGCGTCGGCGGCGCCGTCGATGCTGGCGAGCTCGAGCTCGGTGCCCATGTCCATGAGGAGCTGGTTGCGGCGCGAGGAGACGCCGTTGGTGAGCGTCTCGGTCGTGTCGGTGGCGCCGATCTGGCTGGGCAGGATGCGGGCCGCGTGGGCGAGCAGGACGGTGAGGGCGTCGGTGGCGCCGAAGGGCAGGTCCGGGGC
>SKEM01001057.1_pt2 | contig 11654 bp, 13 predicted proteins | sample 4826731 | NCBI WGS metagenome assembly SKEM01 (sample SAMN11008809, study PRJNA524170) | human gut metagenome | biome: Human fecal sample; material: Feces; isolation source: fecal sample from pouch patient p37 | host: Homo sapiens | place: Israel: Tel-Aviv | collected 2015-07-27
ATAGAGTGAATTAAAATCTCACTCTATCTTTTTTATATTGTTAATAAGGAATCAATTATGAGAAAAATAATTACTCTTCTTTTCTGCGGATTTGTTTTAACCGCCTGCCAAACAGCCGACAAGATAACAAAGCTAAACTCACCTGTTGAGGGAACTGTTTATAACTCTGTTGCATCAGATTTTCTTCCAATGCTAACTACTGCTATGTTGTTGGATTTTTCAGACGGATCTCAGGCGTTAGTGTATCAAGTGGAAACATATAAAAGTGATAAGTTTGGCAACCGAGAGAAAGCCAATTATACGATATCTAGTAGTTCTGTGAATGAGCATTTGGCAGCATTAAATAAATTTCTAGAATGGGATAACAAGGCTAAAAGTAGAGGCGATCAGTTTACAAAAGAAATTGCTAGAGTAAAAACGGTCAATGGGTATTCTGTTTATACATTTCACTCTGGCAATAAATATTCTAATTTGCTAGATGTATGTTTTACCTCGCCAGAAAGTGCGCCGTGCTTAATCCAGAGCGTGACATTTGATGTAAAAAATGTGAAACGCATAATTGATGATGTCAATAAATTTAAAAATGGCCAGTTTAAGCAACTTGACACATCTATCTACCAATAACAAATATTTATAAATAGACCGCACTTTAAGGTGCGGTTTTTTTATTGGAGCAAAAATGCCACAGCTAATTAGCAATCAATTCAAGTTAGATCTAGCCAAGCTAGAGCAAAATGCACTCATTGAGCTGTTTGAAGTGGATTTGCGAGGCTTAAAAGATGCTGACGGCATAAACGGTGAATTGTATCGTTTTTATGCTGGCAAAAATGAAAAGTCGCAATCTATCGTATGGCAAGGCAAGACTTATGGGCCATTTGCGGTTAAGGCAGATGGCTTTGAAATGTCAGGTAGTGGACCAAGCAATCGTCCAACATTAACACTAGGAAATGTTGGTGGGTTCATTACCGCACTTTGTAATCGTTTTGAACAGTGTTTAGGCGGTGTAGTTAGACGCAGATTGGTCTATATGCACTATCTCGATGCAGTAAATTTTGTAGATGGCAATAAGCAAGCGGACCCATCACAAGAAGTATTGAGTTATTTCTTGATTGAGCAATTATCCTCACTCAATCGAGATGTAGCTCAATTTACCCTAGCTTTACCGTCAGAGACCGACAACGCATTAATCGGGCGAATGATTACTTCTACTTGTTCGTGGCTGTATCGTGGCGTTGAGTGTGGTTACACAGGCCGAGCAGTAGCGGATGAAAAAGACCAACCGACAAACGACCCGAAAAAGGATAAGTGCAGTGGGCTATTGACTGGCTGTAAGCTAAGAAACAACACGCACAACTACGGTGGATTTGTTAGCGTTGATAAATTGGGGTAGAGAATGGACGGAAAGCTACACAATGAAATAATCCGTTACTCGAAATCAAAAGAACCACAGGAAAGCTGTGGTTTTGTTGTTTTGGTTGGTAGCGAAAAAGTCTTTATGCCTTGCGAAAACGCAGCGGAAGATAAGGAAAATCACTTTGAAATCACGCCAGAAGATTACATCAATGCATCAGAGAAAGGAGAGATTGTGGCATTGGTCCATTCGCACCCACAAGGCGAGCCAAAACTCTCTCAATCAGACTTACAAACTCAATTATACAGCCAATTAGATTTTTGGTTAGTTTGCGATGAGCAAATTCACATTTTCCCAAAAATCCCATTTTTAATTGGTCGTGAATTTAATCACGGTGAAACGGATTGCTACACGCTATTTAGAGATTTTTACCGCTTGTCAGGCTGTGAATTACCTGATTTTGAACGACCTGATTATTGGTGGGAAGATGGTGAAAATCTCTATCTAGACAACATTGAGAAACAAGGATTTGAGCAAGTCAAAGAGCCTCAAGTCGGCGATGTAATTTTAATTAGTGTGGGGGCAAGCGTGCCTAACCACGCAGCAATCTATGTTGGCGAACAAATGGTATTGCATCACGCACCGAAACGCTTATCTAAGCGTGATTTGTACGATGGCTACTGGCTCAAGCATACGCACAGCATTTGGAGATACAGAGAATGGTCAACGTTAGATTTTACGGTTCCCTTAAACAGTTTGGAACTGAATTTAGGCTAGATTGCAAAACGCCAGCCGAAGTCGTTCAAGCTCTCATCAGTCAAATTCCAAAACTTAGACAATTCATTCAGAAAGGCTTATTTACCGTAAGAGTTGGGATAGAGTATTTAGACAATCGCTATCTCGAACAGGGGTTAAACCAACACTTAAAAGATGATGCAACAGTGCATTTTACGCCAGTTTTAAAAGGCTCGAAGAAAGCAGGTTTATTTCAAACGATAGTTGGTGCGGTGATGGTTGTAGTTGGGGCTTTCACTTCTTGGGCTGGTGGTGCAGCGTTAATCGCAGGCGGTATTGGTTTAATGGCTGGCGGTGTAGCTCAAATGCTCACAAAGATGCCATCAATGTCAACCGGTAAAGATGCCGAAAGGAAACAATCAACCAGCTTTTCAAATCTCTCAAATATGGCGGCGCAAGGTCGTCCAATGCCGCTTGCTTATGGACGGATTAGAGTTGGCTCACTGATTATCTCTCAAGGTGTTGAGACGATGGATATTGAGCGACAACCGCCAGAAGATAAAAAAGGCAAATTACTACCAAGATTTAGAAATAGGAGTTAGGCAATGGGTAAAGGTGGCGGCGGCGGTCATACGCCTGTTGAGGCTAAAGAAACAAGCCGAAGTAAACAGCTAGTCAAAATTGTTGAAGTTATTTCTGAGGGTGAAGTTGAGGGTTTGGCCGATGGAATGAAATCGGTTTATTTTGATAATACTCCAGTCCAAAACAAAGACGGCTCCTATAACTTTAACAACGTCCAATTAGAGGGGCGAGTAGGTAGCCAAGTTCAAGATGTAATCGCAGGTTTTAATACATCAGAAAAAGAAGTAAGCGTTGGAACGCAAGTTAGAAAGAATTTGCCGATTACTCGAACAGTTACAGATAGTAAGGTATCTCGATTACGTTTAACCATTGGTGTTCAATCTCTATTCAGTCAGAATGAAAATGGCGACACAACAGGAACAACGGTAAATCTTGTTATTACTATCGGCTCTCAATCCTATCCAGTTTCAATTAATGGTAAATACAGCTCTCAATATTTACAGCAACACACTTTTGATAACCTCCCTCCAGTTCCGTTTACTGTAAAAGTAGAGCGAGTAACGGAGGATAGCAAGTCTCAAAGACTTCAAAACAATACAGTTTGGTCAAGCTACACTGAGATTATTGATACAGAGTTCACTTATCCAAACACTGCCTTAATTGGTGTGAAGTTTGACTCTGAGTATTTTAGCAATATCCCTGCTCGAACCTATGACTTGTTAGGCTTAAGAGTAAAAGTGCCGAGCAATTACGATACACGCACTCGTAAATACACAGGGATGTGGGACGGTACTTTTAAAACAGACTGGACGGATAATCCAGCTTGGATTTTATACGATGTAGTGACAAGCAAACGTTACGGATTAGGGAATAGATTAGGCGAGTTTGGTGCAGATAAATGGGCATTGTATCAAGTTGCCCAATACTGTGACCAATTAGTGCCTGATGGTTTCGGCGGTCAAGAACCTCGATTTACCTGTAATGCGTGGCTAACTGAACAACGTTCCGCCTATGACGTGATTAATGATATTTGCTCAATCTTTCGTGCGATGCCAGTTTGGAACGGTCAACAACTAACGGTCGTAATGGATAGACCGTCAGATCCAGTTTGGACATACACCAATGCAAACGTGAGCAAAGATGGATTTAGCTATACTTTTTCGGCTAAAAAGGCTCGACATAACGCCATTCAAGTAGAGTACGCAGACAAAGATAACGGTTATGAAAAGGCGATTGAGTACGTTTCTGATGATGAATCAATCCGCAGAAACGGCTTAAATGTTAAGAAAATAACCGCCTTTGGTTGTACATCTCGAGGTCAAGCACACCGCACGGGTTTATGGTTATTACAAACCGAGAAATTAGAGACTAAAACCGTTAGCTTTGTCGTTGGTGCAGAGGGTTTAATGCATGTACCAGGTGACATTATCAAGGTCGCTGATACGTATTACGCAGGAACTAATGTTGGCGGTCGAGTTTTAGCGGTTAACGGCAAGAAAGTAACTCTGGACCGAGAAATCTCCGTCAATGGGAATAGTTATTTTAGCTACATCAACGCTCAAGCGAAACATCAAGACATCAAGATTGTATCTGTAAATGGCGCAGAAGTCACTTTAGAGCAAGACCCAGTTGGACTAGAGGTATATGGTGTATGGTCGTTATCTACTCAACAGGTGGCAAGCCAGCTATTTAAAGCCTTATCTGTAAAAGAAGAAACCAAAGGCAAATACACCATCACAGCCTTGCAGCACGAGCCGCAGAAAGAGGCTATTGTTGACAATGGGGCAAAATTTGAACCTAAAGCAACATCAATCCTTGCTGTTCCGCAAGTAAGTAATATCGGTGTAACGGTTAATCCTGACGGTAGTGTCTCGTTTGCTGGCGATGTAACAGGCGGTAACGGTGTTATCAGGTATGATTTCCGCATCTACAAAGACGGTGCATTGTACGATATCCGATTAGGTCAAACATCGCCAAATCTAAATCTAGACAGTCTAGAAAATGGCGAATATTCAGTTTTAATCCAGGTTAAGAATGAGAAAGGCCAAGTCTTAAGCGAAAGAACGCAAACCTTTGTTATTGATAAACCGCCAGCACCAACAGGCGTGAGGGTTACTGGTGGGCTAGGCAATATCGCACTTGAATGGGATTGGATTAATGATGCCACAGCGACCGAGATTTTTGTCAGTGAAACTAATGATATTAAAACCGCCACACGCTTAACAAGAGTTACTGCGAAAACGTACTCTCACGAGGTCGGAGCTAAACGGGTTAGATACTACTGGTTAAGACATACCCGAGGCGTGAACGTTGGTCCATTTAGCCAACATAGCGGATTGCGTGGCGAAAGTGCGGTAGATATTGATGCAGAGTTAGAGGTATTAAACAAAAAACTCTCTCAAAACATCGTTAATGAAGTTATCGACACAGCTCTACCAGCTAGAAACCTTGACTTAATTAAAACGGTCAATGGTTTAAACACTAGCGAATATCAAGGACACAAACAGGTATATAACACCGCAGACGGTAAGCTCTACACGTGGAACGGTAGCAAATACCTTGAGAATGGCATTGATGCAAGCGGTATCCGCGTTAAAACAACTCAATTAGTCGGCACACTGCAAACCGACCAAATTGGTGCTAACACAATCGGAGCAGGCGCTTTACAAGCAGGAGCGGTGCGAGCAGAACACATGGCGGTGGGGCAGATTACTGCTGACAAATTAGCGATTGGGCTTGGCGGAAACCTATTCTACAACCCTATATTTGCTAACCCAACAGGTGGCGTGCCTGATGGCTGGGTAAAATCTGAACGTGGCTTAACAGATGATAAGCGTGGGGACAGGTTGTGTTATCAAGACCAAACTTACGGATTCGCTAAAGATGGATATTTAAGAAATGAGAATATCCTAAGATGGCATAATAGATTAACAGGCAATCCAAATACACGATGCGGCATAGGTCAAAATGTCCCTATTAATGCCAATCACTGGTATATCGTTTCAGCTTATATGGGTAATCAAAATTGCTCAAAAGTTGAAATCTATATTGATGCGAGAGGCGCGAACGGTGAGTACTTGCTTCATAAGGATGAGAGCGTTTCAAGAGATTATGGGTTTAGAGGTATTCAAAACTCAAAACGAGCATTTATTAAATTCCAAGCTCCGTCAAACGCTGTAAGTGTTGATGTGTTCTTCTTCTTTCATGATGGTGATGGCTCAAGCCAAAATGGGGCTTGGATGTTTGTGGGTCGTCCGATGTTTGAAGAGTGTACTGAGTACACAACTCAACCAAGCACTTGGCAAAATGCTGGTGTAACAGCCATTCACGGTGGCTCGATTGTTACTAACTCAATCACCACTCAACAAATGGCGGCTAATAGTATTACGGCCAATGAAATTGCAACTGGTGCGGTAGTTGCTAAGCATATTGCAGTAGGTAGTATCGGAGCTGACCATATCGCTACACGGTCACTTACTTCTGATAAGCTTAATGTATCCAATCTTTCTGCTATCAGCTCAGATATTGGTCGGATTAATGCTGGTGATATTACAGGGGTTAATATCCACGGTAACACAATATCAGGCGGAACAATCACAGGTACAACAATTAGTGGTACAACCGTGAACGGTGGAGCTGTTAAAGGTTCAGTGATTGAGGGTGGCACGATAAAAGGCGCTAGACTGGAGGGTGTAACTGGTAAATTTACAGGCACACTAGAAGTTAATCAGTTGGTCGGTGGTAATTTGTGCGAGGTGTTTGTGGCTACCGTACATAAATCTGTTGATAGCTATCAATCAAGGATAAAGATTGCACCATCACCAGTTAAGCGGATATTTTTCATTGTTAACTCTCACAAGACGTTCACTGTTGAAGCTAATAAGCCTTATGAATATCTATACTGGCACACAGACAAGAACGATCCTCCAGAGTTCTTTAATGTTAGCGGTGGACGACCAAATATCTGCATCACTGCATACGCAGTATCAAACACTACAACAATGACACAGCTTTAGGAGCGAAATATGACAACATTCAATAAAATCTTAAACCCAATGTATTCGGCTATCGCCGCATACTCAAAACAAGAAGATGGTTCAATCAATGCCAAGTATGTATTAGGCATTGGCGAAGATAGTGACGGCTCCGTGACTAACTTCACGCCTATTATCTCTGATTACAAATGGATTGATGCGACAACAGCTAAAGAGCTGATGAATAAACCATTAACCAAAGACGACATCGGCAAAACAACAGAGCAGATTGAATTAGAACGAATCTATGCCTATCTGAAAGAAAACGGTCAAATCGTAATCTAATCAACCTTAAACTAAACCAACCGCACTTTGAGCAATCATTGTGCGGTTTTTATTTGGAGCAAAAAATGGAAAACATTGAGCTAGAAACAGTGCGTGGTGATGATGATGGTTGGACTTTTGAAATACTAGAAGATGACGAGCGGAAGAGCGATTTAACTGGTAGCCGATTTGATATGTGGATTGAGCCGAAGAAAGGCGAGATTATCAAGCTATCAACCGAAACAGGTGAGATTACTGTAAGTGAAAATCTAGTAACAGTTACATTGTCACACGACAAAACACTAGGAGCGAAGTGGGAGACTGCAAACTGGGATTTACAATGCACCAGTCCTCAAGGATTGGTGAGAACGCTTGCTGGTGGTGAATTTACGCTTATCCACGACGTAACAGAGGCTAGATGATTATTAGATTAGTTAAACGCTCAAAGCCTAATATCAAGGTTAAAGTGCGTTTAATAAAAGAGATTGGCGAGAGAAAGGAAAAAATCCCAACCCTCGAAGAATTAAAAACTTTTTATAATATAGGAGCTTTATAAGATGGCAGCACAAGAATTTCACCAAACCCTCACAGCATTTGCCGAGTTCGTAGGTGAGAAAGATAAGGAAATTACTAAATTTATCGGCAACCTAACAACTTTAAGCACGACAGAAAAAACAAATCTTGTTGGTGCAATCAATGAATTATTTCAATCCGTAAGAAGCCTATCTGGTAGTGCGGCAGGTATTAATGACAGCGCAACCAATGAAACATCAACCTTATCCGCTAAAAAAATCCTTGAGCTTGTAAGCCAAGCGAAAACAGATGCGAAAAGCGAAATCTTAGGCGGTAACGTAGCGGCTGAATTAGACACTATCAAGGAATTAGCCGATGCGTTAAATGGTATGAAAACAGGCGAAGATGGCTTGAATAAGCTCATTCAAAAAATCTCACAAGCCAACGAGGCATTAACCGCTCTTAATCAAAAATTCACTACTCTTGATAGCGTGAATTTAAAAGAAGCTTACACTAGAGGTTATAATAAATAATGACATTTCAAACTGGCGTGACTGAATTCGCTGAATTTGTCGGCAGTGAAATTAAGCGGATCGAAAAGAAAATTCCAGAAAGTGGCCGCGGCAGTCAATCTAGTGATTCAATGATAATTACTGGAAATGGCAGGCCAGATAAACCTGACACAACAGGCGACGTATTAAATGGCGTTGCAAATAAGATTAAAGGTAACGAGCCAAACGGAACCCTTTATAATTCAACAAACGGTGCAGGCGTTGGGGCGTACTTGTGGCAGAAGCAGAATAATAAATGGGTTGTTATTTCTGGCGACACTGGCTCTAGACGAATGAGTAGAGATAGTGTGAATATTAAAGAGGGAAGTATAACCCTAAGACGAGTGAACAATACAGTTGAGTGTTCTTTCAGTAAAGGTCGTTGGGACACCATCTCCTTTTACGGGAGCAGTAATTCTAAATTTACACGAAAAAACCACGCAAAAAGAATGGATATTCTACCTAATAACAAAATACCATTCGGCTTTCGCACTAGTATCCCTGTTATGCTCCCATTCTATAGCGATGACGGTGATGAGATTGCTACTGTGTATGTTGCTAGTATAGGTGATAGAGCTTATATCGAGTTGAGATTCAGGGATAAAGTGCCAACGGCGGATATGGACTATATGCGTATGCCTGTAATCTCTTGGATTACAGACGACCCATTCCCTGATGCTCTGCCTTAATCTAGAAGTTCAGCAACTTCTTCCATATTCGGGGCGTAATAGACATTTTGTAATATACGGATGTCTTTATGCCCCGATATTTTCGCTAAAGTCATCACATCAACTTTCTTCGCTAATCTCGTTAATGCCTCACGTCTAGTATCGTGAAAGTGTAAATACTCTCGATTAACTGCCTTTTTGAGCTTTCTGAACGTTGCATCTAGAATATTTGACTTCACTTGAAAACAAGTATCGCCTTGCTCAATCTCGTCTCTTAGTCTTTCTAGTATTCTCACTGCATTTTTTGAAAGTGGTACAGTGCGAGAAGAACCGTTTTTCGTCATGGGTAAATAAGCTGTCTTTCTTTCTAGGTTTACATTATCCCAAGTTAATCCGCATATCTCACCAGCTCTCATCGCAGTTTCAACAGCAAATAGCACTGCCGCACCTGTGCGAGCCTTAGCGGTTTTTAAGCTCTCATTATATCCACTAACCTTAATAATCTCGTCAATATCTTCTTGTGTAAATCTTTGCGTTCTTGGTTTGCTTGCTTGCGGTTGCTGTAAACCAATCATAGGGGAGGCTTGGATATACCCCCAACGATCAACGGCAACTTTGAATATATGCCCGATTGTTGACAGTTCTCTACGAACACTTTCGCCTTTAACGGTTTCCAATCGCTCTTTAATCCACAATTCTAAATCTTGGCGAGTTACATCTGAAATGTATTTATCTGTGATAGGGTGGCGTAGAAAACGAGTTAAGCGGTTGAATTCATGCTTTTCACCTCGTTTCGTTGGTGTAATCTCATTTAAGTAACGCTTAATTACATCAGAAAATAGCGTTTCTGGCTGCATACCTTTAGCCATTAACTCTAATTTCTTTTCTTCTTCAACTCCCCAGAGAATGGCCTCTGTCTTTGTTGAGCAGGTTTTGGATTTTCTTTTGCCGTCTCGATAGACTTCTACACGCCATCTATCACCACGTTTTCTAACTGTTGCCACTTTATTTAATCTCTAAACGTAAAAACCAACCAAGAATTAAACCGCTTGGCGTAATTTTGGCGTAATGAACGTAGAAAAATATATAAAAATACATAAAAAATGGCAATACTGGATAAGATTAAAAGAGTGGATAAGTGATGTTTAAGTATCGTAAGGTGTTGATTTTATTAATGAAAAAGTAGAAAAGAAAAATCCCCGTCCAATGAACGAGGATTATAATATGGTGCCTAGGGTCAGTTTCTTTCTATATTGATTTTGAAAGAGATTTTTAACTTTTGGCGTAATTTCGGCGTAGTTGCTCTAAAAAGGATTGATAAAAATATCCTTGTTTTGAGTATTATATCACAGAAGTGAATTGTGCCAATGGTGGGAAATTTGAAAGGTTATTTGATGCGTTTGGCGTTAATTCTACACCAGCGAATAACTTCGCCAGCTATCCATCTCGGGTGTGATTTTTCTTTTAATCTCACACCTTTTGGAAAGCCAGGCTGTTTTACGATAAAGTTCGCAGTATGTTGATATGGACAGCCAACGAGGGCCGCCACATAATCAAGAGGGATTAAGTTTTGACTTTTTTCTGTAAAAGCGGAAACAGCCATAACCTTAATAGCCTCTGACATTTCTTTTTGTGTTTTATCAGGTAATTCCATTATTAACTCCAATAAAAAACCGCCCATAAAGAGCGGTTATAGTGATTTATTTTAGTTAGCCGATAAACGATATAGCAAATGTTCAAAATCGGCTCTATGAGCTTGTTTAAGTGGTTCTATGAGCTTTCTAGCTACCGGCAAAGATTTATCATAGTAACGCTTGTATTCTGTGTGGTGTCCGTAAACGGTAGGACTGAAAGACGATCCGATAGTCTCTAACGGTTTAATCAATCTTCCAAGTAACCAATTCATCTGACCGTGCGAGAATAACAATAGAGTGAGATTTGATATTTCCTCTTTTGTTAAATCGAAAGTAAATCTTTCTTCTGCTGGTGGAAGTGCAATAGGTTGCAAGTTCATAATGAACGCCATCGCATTTCCGAATTGGTCTTGTTGAATTTGGTCGTATTTCGCAACCTTGAAAGCAGATTTTAACTGGCGGTAGATTTCTTGCCAGTGTAAACCTGTTCTATGGTGTGCTTGTTGTACCGCAGATTGGATCGCCTGTTGTTGTTCTGGTGTAATCGTATTTGGTAAAGTGCGGTCGATTTCTTTGTGTAAATTTAAGAACGCACGTAATACGATTAAATGGAATTTAGGACTAATCCACATTGCGTAGGCAAGCATTAATTCTTCGCAAGCGTAAGTTCCGCCTTGCGCCCCTCTAATAACTTTTAGTGCATTAGGCGTTTCCTTTTCTATTTCTGCGATGAGATCTTTTGTCATATCAATACGAAGAAAAAAACGCTGGCTTGTGTTTTGTTAAATTTCCGCTTGCTTGATGAAGATCGTTTAAAGAGAAAAGGTTTTCGTATGAACGAATTGAAGTGTTAAGAATTGCTAAATTTGACATTTTATGCTCCGAATGTTTTGTGTGTTATTCGATCACTTTTGTAGGGTGATCGGGCTTCAACAACCGCATTCGGGCGGCGGAACTTATTTCCGTTAGGTATTGTATTAGGTTCTCTCGACCCGATCATTGAAAGTTGCAGATCTGCAACTTTTAAATTTTTAGCATAAAAAAACCGCTATGCTATCGGGTGCGGATACCGCCGAATGTATTGTTGTGCGATAATCCTATTCCCGATTGAGTAGGTTGTCAATATCTATATTTGGCAAAATAGAAAAAAGCACTCTTTTTTCTGTGTAGTCAACTTGTTCAAATTCATTGAGTTCATTAATATTATATATTTCTGTAACCCATTCTTCTTTCGCCTCTGATACGATTTGTTTTTCCAGAGTAATTTTTTCTATAAGTTTATTTTCTTTTAATTCCTCAAGATTATCTAAACTCCATAATAT
>SKEM01001268.1_pt1 | contig 11637 bp, 6 predicted proteins | sample 4826731 | NCBI WGS metagenome assembly SKEM01 (sample SAMN11008809, study PRJNA524170) | human gut metagenome | biome: Human fecal sample; material: Feces; isolation source: fecal sample from pouch patient p37 | host: Homo sapiens | place: Israel: Tel-Aviv | collected 2015-07-27
ACGAAAGCCGGTATTAGCGCAAAGACGGATGATGTTGCCAGTATTTGGCGGAATTTCTGGTTCGTAAAGTACGATGTTTAGCATACTGCCCCCTTAGTGCGGGGGCAGGATAGCAGAAAATTGGTGATTGGTACGGCCTTTTCCCCTCACCCCCAACTATGCCGCATTCCCTTTCGCCATCGGAGCTAGTGCCGCAGGCAATTCTCTACCCAGCCCTTGCACCAGCGAATCTTGCGTAATTTCGCTAATCGATTTCGCGCCAGTCAGCGTCATTGCCACTTTCATCTCTTTCTCGATCAGGTTCAGTAGATTGGCCACGCCCGCCTGGCCCGCTGTTGCCAGCGCATACAGGAAAGCACGACCCAGCAGTACGGTGTCGGCACCGAGCGCAATCATACGCACGACATCAAGCCCGTTACGAATCCCGCTATCTGCCAGAATGGCAATATCACCTTTCACCGCATCCGCAATAGCGGGCAATGCACGAGCGGAAGAGAGTACACCGTCCAGCTGGCGGCCACCGTGGTTAGAAACCACAATCCCATCAGCACCAAAACGTACTGCATCGCGCGCATCTTCCGGATCGAGGATCCCTTTGATCACCATCGGACCATCCCAGAAATCGCGGATCCACTCAAGGTCTTTCCATGAGATGGATGGATCGAAGTTATTCCCCAGCCAGCCGATGTAATCTTCCAGTCCGGTCGGTTTGCCGAGGTAAGCCGAGATATTACCTAAATCATGTGGACGACCGTTCAGGCCCACATCCCACGCCCATTGCGGATGCGTCACCGCCTGCAAGTAACGGCGCATTGCCGCATTTGGGCCGCTCATACCCGAGTGTGCATCACGGTAACGCGCGCCCGGTGTCGGCATATCCACGGTGAAAACCAGCGTCGAACAACCCGCTGCTTTTGCTCGCTCCAGCGCGTTACGCATAAAGCCGCGATCGCGCAGCACATAAAGCTGGAACCACATCGGACGTTTAATGGCTGGAGCGACTTCTTCAATCGGGCAAACGGAAACCGTCGAGAGAGTAAACGGAATACCATGCGCATCCGCCGCTTTGGCAGCCTGAACTTCGCCACGACGCGCATACATGCCACACAAACCCACCGGAGCCAGCGCCACCGGCATCGACAATTTCTCATTAAACAGCGTCGTTTCCAGGCTTAAGCCAGACATGTTTTTCAGAATACGCTGGCGCAGCGCCACTTCTGACAAATCTTCCACGTTGCGGCGCAGCGTGTATTCAGAATATGCACCCCCATCCATATAGTGGAACAGGAACGGCGGCAGAATGCGTTGTGCTGCGGCGCGATAATCGCTGGCTGCGGAAATAATCATGCGTTTTTCTCCCTCGAATGCTCATTATGGTCACCAGGCAGGCGGGTAATGCGTGCATGGCGAGCTTGATCTTCATCGAATCGTTTCATGGTGGTGTGAACAAAGCTAAGGTGCGCCATCATTGCTTTACGCGCCCCGTCAGCATCACCGGCAAAAATGGCGTCAATGACTGCCTGATGTTGTTCGGTCAGCTGTGAAAAAACCGGGGGTACCAGATACATCCGCTGGCGGCTATGCTTCACAGAGGATTGCAGGACATCGAAGAAACCGCGCATGGTTTGCAGCAGCACGATGTTATGTGAGGCTTCGGCAATCGCCAGATGAAAACGAACGTCCGCTTGTGAGGCGAGATCCGGGTCTTCACTTAGCGTTGCTTCAAAGCAAAGCTGAATTTTCTCTTTTTCGCCTGGTGTGGCGCGCATTGCTGCATGCCATGCGGTGCTGGCTTCAATGGCGTAGCGGGCTTCCAGAATATCGAAACTGTAATCCGGATCATCGGCCATCAGCGTTTTCAGCGGCTGGACGATGTTTTGCTCCGACCATGTGTCATGACGCCAGCGAATAAACGTCCCGCCGCCGCGTCGACTAAGCAGCACGCCTTCGCTCACCAGTTTTGCCAGCGCCTCGCGCAGTGAATTACGCGATACGCCGAGTTGCATCGCCAGTTGACGTTCAGCGGGCAACTTCATGCCCGCCTCCAGGTTTTTTTCATCAATCAGCGCCCGCACACGATCGGCAACCTCGTCTGACAGGCGTCTGGGTAAAACAATCATTAAGGAATCATCCACGTTAAGACATAAGCCTGAAGCGTGGTGATCACGCCCACCATACAGGTGAAGATCAGGCTGTGTTTGACAGTAAAGCGGAACAGATCTGACTCTTTGCCTACCAGGCCTACCGCCGCACAGGCGATAGCGATAGATTGCGGAGAGATCATCTTACCGGTGACACCACCGGTGGTGTTGGCGGCAACCAACAACAGGTCAGAAACGCCAATTTGTTGTGCTGCAGTGGCTTGCAGCGCGGCGAACAGGGCGTTAGATGAGGTATCCGATCCGGTCAGGAAGACACCAAGCCAGCCGAGGAACGGCGAGAAGAAGGTGAATGCATGGCCGGTGTGCGCCAGTGCCAGCGCCAGCGTTGATGATAGTCCGGAATAGTTCGAGATAAAGGCGAACGCCAGCACCATACCGATGGAGTAGATAGGCAGAGCCAGTTCTTTCAGCGTGCTGCCGAAGGTGCTGATAGCGTCAGATGGTTTCATCTTCAGCCAGACAATCGAGAGCAGGGCAGCAAAAAGAATGGCGGTACCGGTGGCAGAGAACCAGTCGAACTTAAACACGGCGGCATACGCTGTCGCTTCGCTGACCACTGGCGGCATACGGGCAACCAGTTTATTGAGGTACGGCACCGGAATATTGATCACCCATTCATACAGCGCACCACCCGAAGCGAACAGGGCTTTAAACGGTGGAATACTCCACAGCGTTACGGTGGCGGTCAGGAACAGGAACGGTGTCCAGGCGCGAAGCACCTGACCTGCGGTGTAACCGGTGTGAGCCAGCGTCATATCAACCTGTGACGCCCCCAAGTCACCGAAGCGGAATACGCGCACTGGTTGCCAGCGTTTGAGGAACAGCGTCAGGCAGAGCAGTGATACCAGCGAAGAGATAATGTCTGGCAGTTCCGGCCCAATGAAGTTAGAGCTGAGGTATTGAGCAATGGCAAACGAACCACCTGCAACCACGACCGCAGGCCACGTCTCTTTGATACCGCGCCAACCGTCCATAATCGCCATGATCCAGAACAGCACGATAATGGTCATAAACGGCAGCTGACGCCCCACCATCTGACCAATCTCAAAGCTGTCGATGCCTGTTACCTGCCCGGCGACCAGAATCGGAATACCCATCGCGCCAAATGCCACTGGCGCGGTGTTAACAATCAGGCACAGTCCGGCGGCGTACAGTGGTTTAAAGCCCAGACCGACCAGTAATGCGGCGGTAATTGCTACCGGAGCGCCAAAGCCTGCGGCTCCCTCAAGGAAAGCGCCGAAACAGAAACCGACGATCAGCATTTGCAGGCGCTGGTCAGGGGTTATCGAAAGAATAGACGAGCGGATGATGTCAAACTGCCCGGTTTTCACCGAGATCTTATAGACGAACACTGCCGCAATAATGATCCACGCGATGGGCCACAAACCGTAGAAGAAGCCATAAATCACCGAGGCCAGCGCGTTAGCGACCGGCATTTTATAGAACAGCAAAGCCACGGCAAGGGCGATTGCCACCGTCCATGAGGCGGCGACATAACCTTTGAGTTTGAGCTTAATCAGCGCAAAGAAGAAAAACAGGATGGGAAGCGATGCTATCAGGCTGGAAAGCCAGATATTCCCGGCGGGATCGTAGTTTTGTTGCCAGAGATTCATTGCAGGTCTCCTGGAGTCCACGCACATCGTGTAATGAGTCTGATGCTCATCTCCTTGTCACACGTTGTGTAAAAGTGGCACTGCCAATTGTGTTGTGTAGGGATAATGACAATGAATGGTTAACTAAATGTTATGCATTGGCAACATTGATGTGAGTTTTAATTGGGGAATTGTGAACCAGAGGTCAGATAAGCGAAGAATTGGTAGGGCCAATTCTTGGTGGAGGGAGATGTCTGGTAAAGAAAAGGGCAATCCTCATCAGAGAATTGCCCTTAGTCACACTAAGTTAATGGATCATTACCACTGAATACCGGCACCGAGTGCGGCGGAGTATTCACCCTGGCTATTGGTACTACCTTGTAATTTGTAGACCCAACGACCATTGGCGCTCACCATCGACACACCTAAAGCAACAGCCGATTCACCGTTGTAAGTACCGCCACCAATAGAGGCCATACTGGCACCTGGAGTGTAAGCCTGCGGCAGACCGGTCATTGCCATTGCAGAAGCGATACCACCGCTCAACTTGCTTTCGGTTTTGGACAGTTTGTTATCCATCTCAACCATCCGCTGATCGGTATATTGCTTCGTTTCCTGCACGCTTTGCTTCAGCTGCGCATAGTTCACTGCGTCGTTGTTGTTCACGCCAGCGGAGACGTTGCTGATGCGAGTCGTACCGCCATTACCACCACCGAGAGTGATGTTGCTGTAGTCTATAGAACCATCAGCTTTGGTGTCGTAACGAACGCCGCCTGCCTCAGAAGACTTCAGCTGCGAAACGTTAACCGCATCGGTGGCATTAACACCTGCAGCAACGTTGGTGATACGACGCTGGTTGGTAGAAGAACCCACAGAGATGGTGTTTTCTTCGTTGGCCACGGAACCGGTACCCAGCGCGACGCTGTTGTCAGCGGCAGCAATGGAACCAGAACCAATTGCAACACTGTCTTTACCCTGCGCGTTGGCATCTACGCCATCGGTGTTGGTCTTGAAGTATTTGGTGCTACCGGTGGTTACGATATCGCCAATGCCGTTTTCGATATTGGTAACGCGAGTATCCAGATTCGTCACCTGATTGTTCAGGTTAGTAATGCTCTGGGTATTCTGGGAAACCTGCGCGTCCGTTACTTTCAACTGACCCACGTTAACCGCATCGGTATCAGCCGAACCAGCCGCGACGTTGGTGATCTGACGTTGACCGTCTTCACTGCCGACAGAGAACTCACCCACAGAGTTCTGCGGTGCGTCCATGTTGTAGGCGGCGTAGCCAGTTTGAGCACCACGAGTCGTCTGTGAGCCATTACCCATAGCAATGCTGTTTGCATGGTTTGCACGCGCGTTGCTACCGATAGCAATGCCATTAAGTGCATTCGCGTCCACGTAGGCACCATAACCGATACCAATACCCGCATTACCATTAACGATAGTTTTCGCGCCCATTGCTAGCGAGTCTTCACCTACTGCCAGTGAATCTTCTTCCGTTGAGTTGGCGTGGAAGTATTTGGTCGGCGTGGTAGCGACTGCACCAATGGCATTTTGCAACTGGCGAACCGTAACGGCGTCATGGGCTTCGGAACCATCGGCTACGTTGATGATTTGACGATATTTACCGTCATCACCAATAGACAACGCACCAAGTAGTTCGCCATCCGTGGTGTCATAACCAATCACAACACCTTCTTCCGACACGCTGGTGTCACGAGAACCTTTAACTATTACACGGCTGGAAACGGAACTGCTACCCAGGGCAATACCGGTATCAACGGTGCTGCTGCTACCTTGACCAATGGCTACGCTGCTTTCGCCTGAGGCGACAGCGTTATAACCCACAGCCGTAGCGCCAATACCTGAAGCGCTGGCATCGTTGAACGCTAAGCCGTTGTCGTTGGTACGTACATAGTTAATGCCCGCACCGTTATCTTCGATGTAGGTTTCGCTGGTGTTACCGGCAAGCTGATTGATGATTTCGCTGTTCTGCTGGATCAGCATATTGGTGTTAAACAGCTGAGAACCGTTGATGGCGTCAGTGCTGCCTTCGCCAATGTTACCATCAGCAACGTTTGTGATGATGCTGGCCTTGCCATCATGGCTGGCGTTGTAGGCACCTGCGCCGTCATTGGCCGTTGCATCCCACAGCAGAGCGTTATCGTCGAGCGCATCCAGGGCGTCACCGACGTTGTTGTACTCGGCATTTGCAATGGTGTAACTCGGCGCAGTAATAGAACCATCAGCGTTGACTTCTGCGTCACCACCCAGCGCATCAGCGATGTACTTGTTGGTGGTATACAGTTGTGAGCCGTTAATAGCATCGCTGCTGGTGGAGGAAATTGCACCGTCTGCGACGTTAGTAATGACGCTGGCCGTTTTATCTACTCCGCGACCGGCGCTAAATGCACCATTACCATCATTGGCTGTGGCATCCCACAGCAGGGCGTCATCCAGCGTGGTATCGATCGCTTCCAGCGCGTCACCGACGTTGCTGTAACTGCCACCAGCGATGGCATAAGTCGGTGCGGTGATTGTGCCGTCAGCATTGACTTCTGCGTTACCACCCAGAGTATCGGCAATGTACTTGCTGGTGTCATAGAGCTGTGAGCCGTTAATAGCGTCGCTGCTGGTAGAGGAAATTGCACCGTCTGCAACATTAGTAATGATGCTGGCCGTGTTATCTGTCCCGCGACCGGCGCTAAACGCACCGTCACCGCCCTTGGCGGTCGCATCCCAGAGTAGGGCATCACCCAGTGATGTGCTAAATGACGTGTTAATGGCAGCCAGAGCATCACCGACGTTATTGTAGTCAGTACCACCAATAGTGTAGGTTGGCCCGGTTAATACACCCGCATCGCTGATATCAGCACCACCGCCAAGGTATGACGTAAATGAATCAGCTAAGCCATAAAGTTGTGAGCCATTAATGGCGTCAGTGCTGTCAGAGGATACAGTGCCTGCCAGTAAGTTGGTGATTTTGCTGGTGGCTTCGGTACCGTGCGCGGCGCTGAATGCACCCGCCGTAGCGTTCCACAGCAGAGAGTCATCACCGAGACTGTCAACAGCGTCAGTCAGGTTGGTGATGTTGGTGGTATTCGTGGCGATATTGGTGGTGTTGGCTGCCACGGCATCGTTAGTGGTTTTCAGCTGAGAGCCGTTTACCGCGTCAGTGCTGCCAGCCGTCAGGTCGCCAGCGGTGACGTTGGTGATTTTGCTGGTGGCATCAGTACCGTGTGCGGCGCTGAATGCCCCCGCTGTAGCGTTCCACAGCAGGGAATCGTCACCGAGGCTGTCAACAGCGTCAGTCAGGTTGGTGATGTTAGTGGTGTTCGTGGCGATATTGGTGGTGTTGGCTGCCACGGCATCGTTAGTGGTTTTGAGCTGAGAGCCGTTAACCGCGTCAGTGCTGCCAGCCGTCAGGTCACCGTCTTTGACGTTAGTGATTTTGCTGGTGGCATCAGTACCGTGTGCGGCGCTGAATGCCCCCGCTGTAGCGTTCCACAGCAGGGAATCGTCACCGAGGCTGTCAACTGCGTCAGTCAGGTTGGTGATGTTGGTGGTATTCGTGGCGATATTGGTGGTGTTGGCTGCCACGGCATCGTTAGTGGTTTTCAGCTGAGAGCCGTTAACCGCGTCGGTGCTGCCAGCCGTCAGGTCACCGTCTTTGACGTTGGTGATTTTGCTGGTGGCATCGGTGCCGTGCGCGGCGCTGAACGCGGTGCCATTCCACAGCAGGGCATCGTCTTTAAGGTCGCCAACGGAATCCGTCAGGGTATTGATACTGTTAGTGTTGGTGGTGATATTGGCAGTATTGGTCGCTACGTTATCGTTGGTGGTTTTCAGCTGAGAACCGTTAACCGCATCCTTACTGGTATCAGAAATAGCGCCGTCTTTAACGTTGGTGATGGTACTGGTAGTATCTGTACCATGTGCCGCACTATATGCCTTTTTAAGGGAGTCCCATTGTAACGTATTATTGTCCAGGCCCGTTAAGGCGTCGCCAACAGTGCCGAAAATACCACTTTTCAGCCTGTAATTTGGGGAAGTAACGACGCCTTGCGCATTGACGGTAGCCCCCCCACCAAGATTGTCCGCTACTGACTTACTGATAGCATAAAGCTGTGATCCATTGATGGCATCAGTACTGGTAGTGCTGATATCACCTGCTGCCATATTGACAATTTGTCGCTGAGCTGTTGTGTTACCCACAGAAACAGTATCCGCGTCAGTCGCTACAGAACCAGCACCCAGAGCAACTGAATTTTTCCCCTGAGCACTGGCTTGAGCACCAATTGCAGTGCCATTTTCTAAACCGGCATAACTGCCTTGTCCAAGAGCAATAGCATTTACACCACCTGTAATACTACCATTACCCAGCGCGATAGCATTTGCGCCGTCAGCTTTATTCCCTTGACCGATGGCAATTGCGCCAGCCGCTACTGCCTGACTTTGATTGCCCAGAGCAATCGTGTTGTCGACATCTGCAATACTGCCGGAGCCCAACGCGATACTATTAAGTCCATTTGCCTCCGCGTTAGTACCAACTGCCGTCGCATTTTCAGCAGCTTTGCTCTCTGCACCCATAGCAATCGCGTTTGCGGCGTTGGCGGCGGATTGTCTGCCGAATGCGAGGCTGTCTACGCCAGCTGCAGCACTGTTGCGGCCTACTGCAATCGCGTTAGCTGCAGATGCGGCGCTACTTGCACCCAGCGCCATTGCATATTCTTTCGACGCATTAGCCGTGGCTCCGAGGGCGATACTCATAATTCCTAAGGCCTTGCTTTCACGTCCAAATGCGATGGCGTCATCAGCACCAGTCTCTGCGTAATCCCCTTGTGCAATAGAAAATTCACCTGTTGAGTTTGCATAACGACCAAGTGCGATTGAAAATCCACCCGTTGACGTTGCCGATGCACCTATAGCGAGGCTTCGCTCACCTGCTGAGGTAGTGTTAATCCCTAACGCCACTGATGCTTCGCCAAGCGAATGGGTCTTAGCGCCGAGGGCTGTTGACCACCTTCCGTCAGCAGTTGCGTGATAACCTACTGCGGTGCTGGAGCCACCCCCGGTGTCTGTAAAACTATTTGCTTTTGCATCTTCACCGATAGCAACCCAGCCTGTTCCTGTTCCTGTTCCCTGGCCATAATTGACGCCCTGACCGTTGTCCCTTCCTGCCTGAGCCTGTACCCCAAACGACGACAACATTCCCCCAGCAACCAGAGCAGAAATTAACAGCTTACTGCGCCCGGATTTCTTGCCACGGCTCTTCGCCGTTTCGCTGGCAACGGTGTAACTGCCCGTCGCCGGATTCCAGATAACTTTAAATATTTTGTTCATTATTGATGCTCTCTATTCCTTGATATAAGCGCAGAAGCTGCATTTATTTTTTGTTTTTTCGCTGCCGAGTTTCAGCAGGTTGAACAGTGTCGAACTGGAGATTGTCCATATTGATGGACAACTTCAGATACTTCAGGTTATTAGGCGAAACGCCTTTTAATGTCAGATTAATGTCTTGCCATTGACCAGGCATTAATTGCAGGGTGGAATTCATGGTGGTGTTGAAAAGTAATTGTTGCCACTTTGCCAGAGCTTTGGCATCGGTGGGTCTTTCATTGCCCCATGTCGCATGAAAGCCAATATTTGATACGGGAACGCTTAAAAGGTTAACCAGCGAAATACGAATAACACTGCCATTTTCAACCGCATCAATAGCCAGCACCCGGCCTGCCAAACCGACCGATCCGTTATTTAAAATGAAATATTGTGTTTGTGCTGGGTTAAATTCTGTAAAGACAAATTCGTCCTGCTTGTCTTTAACCGCTTGCACCACGCCAGCGAGCGTCTTGGTACTATTTATGATAGTAGTTTGTTGTTTTTCAAAATGTTCTATCTTTCGCTTATCGAGTTCCTGTTGTTTCTCAAGCGCCTCAATTTTGCTTTTTTGCAACTCTTGCTGTGTAACGAGGTCGTCGACCTTACTCGCTTTTTCAATATAGTCACACCCTGCCAATAAGCAGAGAGGCACTATTATTAACGCGCTTAACAGTGTTTTCTTTAGGTTCATAGGATGAATTCCTTTTCATAATCCCGATACGTTGATAATTACAGTACAATCATTTTTTTTATGAATGATTAGAGTGGGGCATATCCGCCAAATAAATTTGTTAGAGAATTTTTGTATTAATGGGTTGTGCGAATATGTTTTTAAGTGTCAAACAATTTTAGTTTGTAGCCAATAAATAAATTTATCGCGCGGATTTTAATGATCGGTGTCAATCAATGTCAAATGTTTCACCGGATAAAGGCCCGGGGCAGGGAAAGATAAATATTCAGTTGAGTGATGTTTTATTGCGAATTTTGCGATGCTGATAGAAAAATTTAAATAATTAATTATGTTTCAAGCATTGATATGCGGCAATTCATTGTTAATATTGATACATCATTCTTTAATTTGTACCTGATTTTCAGAATTTAGCCTGCTCCGGGCGCTCAGAAGTGTAGGTGGAGTTAAATATATAATGTTAAGAACGTTATAAATATTCGATCTCTACAACAGGCTCCTGCATGTGCCAGCAGGAGCGAGTAAATCGTGAGTGGCTGTAATTACAGCGACGAGAAAGGAACTTAAAACGCAGTCTTAGAGAACCCTGTCATCTCTTGTAGGCCCATTTCGCGGCCCAGCGCGGTCATTGGGTGCACAACGACCAGTCCGCGAACGCTCTTCTTCAGTTTGCCCATATCAGCTTGCTCTTTTTTAGTAATCGCGCGCTGGAACGGCATCTTCATCAGCTTCTGTGCTTCCTTACTGAGTTTCTGGCTGTGAACTTCGCGCAGGCGAGCAATTTCTGCTTCCAGAGTGGCTTTCTCTTTTTCCAGTTCGGCATATTTGTCTGCGGCTTCAACCAGCGACAGATCGGCCTGCTGGTGACGGATGGCGTCCAGACGATCGCTGAGACGTTTGATTTCGTTTTTTTCGACTTCTTTCATGTGATGACTTCTGATAGAGATAAATTTATAGCCTCTAGTATGCGCGACCAGGTGCTTTGTTCACAACTGATGGCATTGTAATAGTTCCAGATTGTAACTATTAATGCGTTTAAAATTCACCCAATCCATTGATTAGTTAAGAAATTTAAAGAAAAAAGATAGTTAACAGAAGCGGATGATTATTGAGGATTGAGCACGTTTTCCTTAATGTCATTTATACCGGGATCTAAACTAAAATTGGCGGCCGCGCATTCCCGGCGCGGGGTAATACGGAGATATCATCATGGGCAAATTAGGTGAAAACGTTCCGCTTCTTATCGATAAAGCCGTAGATTTCATGGCATCGAGCCAGGCGTTCCGGGAGTATCTGAAAAAACTACCTCCCCGTAACGCGATTCCGTCCGGAATACCTGATGAAAGCGTGCCGTTATATCTACAACGTCTGGAGTATTATCGTCGGCTTTATCGGCCGAAGCAGGTAGAGGGGCAGTAAGCAGACGTTGCTTACTTTTGGAAGGCTTTTTTTAAGCTGATTTTGGAAATCAGCTCTGTCAGTGAAAGGACCATTGTTGATCGCACAGCCTGTTGGTAACGCTGAATTTGCATTGCATACAAACTGGAGTCTGCAGGTTCAAACTGTGGCGGCGGTGGTAACGCCGCCACGCAATGCAGTTCACCAAAGGGTCCAAGGATTTCGTCGTCGGTAAACGCGTACTCGTTGCCGTCGTGATTTAGCTCTTCACGCAATGCCATCAGCAGTTCCGCATCTTCGTATTCCTGGCGGTTAATGACGCCCAACCCGTAAATGAGTTTTAAACGCACAGAAAGATCGCCCAGCGGACCGTCGCCGTCGAGTAACGGTTCTACAGCATACTTCACCGCGTAAT
>SKEM01001269.1_pt1 | contig 11627 bp, 9 predicted proteins | sample 4826731 | NCBI WGS metagenome assembly SKEM01 (sample SAMN11008809, study PRJNA524170) | human gut metagenome | biome: Human fecal sample; material: Feces; isolation source: fecal sample from pouch patient p37 | host: Homo sapiens | place: Israel: Tel-Aviv | collected 2015-07-27
CGGTAAGTCCACGCTCTTGAAAATCTTGGTCGGAGAAGAAGAGCCGACTTCTGGGGAAATCAATAAAAAGCGCGACCTTTCCCTCTCCTATCTAGCCCAGGATAGCCGCTTTGAGTCGTCCAATACCATCTACGATGAGATGCTCCATGTCTTTGACGACCTCCGTAAAACGGAGAAAACTTTGCGACAGATGGAGCTTGAGATGGGGGAAAAAACTGGGGCTGACTTAGAAAAACTCATGCAGGACTATGACCGTCTCTCGGAAGAATTCCGTCAGGCAGGTGGCTTCACCTATGAAGCAGATATCCGCGCGATTCTTAACGGCTTCAAGTTCGATGAGTCTATGTGGCAGATGAAGATTGAAGAGCTGTCTGGTGGGCAAAATACCCGTCTCGCTCTGGCCAAGATGCTCTTGGAAAAACCAAATCTCTTGGTACTGGACGAGCCGACCAACCACTTGGATATTGAGACCATCGCCTGGTTGGAAAACTATCTGGTCAATTATAGTGGGGCCCTTCTCATTGTCAGCCACGACCGCTATTTCCTCGATAAGGTCGCAACCATTAGCTTGGATTTGACCAAGCATTCTTTGGACCGCTATGTCGGCAATTACTCTAGCTTTGTCGAGCAAAAAGAGCAAAAATTGTTGACCGAAGCCAAGAACTACGAGAAGCAACAAAAAGAAATCGCGGCGCTGGAAGACTTTGTTAATCGTAATTTGGTGCGGGCTTCGACTACCAAGCGAGCCCAGTCTCGGCGCAAGCAGTTGGAAAAAATGGAGCGCCTAGACAAGCCAGAAGCTGGAACTAAGTCCGCCCATATGACCTTCCATTCTGATAAGACCTCGGGAAATGTCGTCCTGACAGTAGAAGAGGCAGCCGTCGGCTATGACGATCAAATCCTGTCAGAGCCCATCAATCTGGATATCCGCAAGATGAATGCGGTCGCTATTGTGGGACCAAATGGGATCGGGAAATCGACTCTTATCAAGTCTATTGTCGGACAGATTCCTTTTATCAAGGGGGAAGCCCGTTTTGGGGCCAATGTCGAGGTGGGTTACTATGACCAGACCCAAAGTAAACTAACGCCTCACAACAGTGTCTTGGATGAGCTCTGGAATGACTTTAAACTGACGCCAGAAGTAGAAATTCGCAATCGCCTAGGAGCCTTTCTTTTCTCTGGGGATGATGTCAAGAAAACCGTCGGCATGCTGTCGGGTGGAGAGAGGGCGCGTCTGCTCTTGGCCAAGCTGTCCATGGAGAATAACAACTTCTTGATTCTCGATGAGCCGACCAACCACTTGGATATCGATAGCAAGGAAGTGCTAGAAAATGCCTTGATTGATTTTGACGGTACCCTGCTCTTTGTCAGCCACGACCGTTACTTTATCAATCGGGTGGCTACACAAGTTTTGGAACTCTCAGAAGAGGGCTCGACCCTTTACCTAGGAGACTATGATTATTATCTGGAGAAAAAAGCTGAGTTAGAGGCCCTTGCTGCAGCACAAGCAGAAGCTGTGCCTGTTTCTTCGACCGAAGAAGTCACCAGCAATGATTATCACTTGCAGAAACAAAACCAGAAGGAACTCCGTAAAATCACCCGTCGCATTGAGCAATTGGAAGCAGAGATGGAAGAGCTGGATCAAAAAATCCAAGCCATCACCGAAACCATGCATAGCACCAACGATGCAGCTGACTTGGTACAACTCCAGAGCGAGCTGGACCAACTAACTGTCCAGCAGGAAGCGGTTATGGAAGAATGGGCAGAACTGTCAGAGCAGGTGGAATAGATGGAAGATTTAGGAAAAGTTTTTCGTGAATTTCGAATCAGCAAAAATTATTCGTTAAAAGAAGCTGCAGGAGAAGCTTGCTCGACCTCCCAATTATCCCGTTTTGAATTGGGGGAGTCGGATCTGGCTGCGTCGCGCTTCTTTGACATTTTGGACAATATCCATGTGACGATAGAGAATTTTATGGATAAGGCCAGAAATTTTCAACACCATGAGCATGTCGCTTTGATGGCCCAGATTATTCCACTTTACTATTCAAATGATATTGCAGGTTTTCAAAAGCTTCAAAGAGAACAACTTGAAAAAGCCAAAAGTTCGACCAATCCTCTCTATTTTGAGCTGAACTGGATCCTGCTACAAGGGCTGATTTGCCAGAGAGATGCCAGCTACACCATGAAGCAGCGTGATCTGGATAAGGTGGCGGATTACCTCTTTCAAACGGAAGAGTGGACCATGTATGAATTGATCCTCTTTGGCAATCTCTATAGCTTTTATGATGTGGACTATGTTGCTCGCCTTGGGAGAGAAGTGATGGACCGAGAAGATTTCTACAAAGAAATTGGTCGCCATCGAAAACTGGTCTTGATTCTAGCTCTGAATTGCTACCAGCATTGTTTAGAACACCGTTCTTTTGAAAATGCTAGCTATTTTGAAGCCTATGTAGAAAAGATTATCGGGAAGAGCATCAAGCTCTACGAACGCAATGTCTTTCATTATCTCAAGGGATTTGCCCTGTATCAAAAGGGGCAAACAGAAGAAGGGCGGCAGCAAATGAGGGAAGCCATGCATATTTTTGATGTGCTGGGACTGCCAGAGCAGGTGGCCTATTATCAAGAACACTTTGATAAATTTGTAAAAAATGAATGTTCTAAATAGGACAGAGATAAAGGAGATTTTATGAACCGACATGCGGTCCAATTAATTAGTCGTGGAGCTATTAACAAAATTGGAAATATGCTCTATGATTATGGGAATAGTGTCTGGCTGGCCTCGATGGGGACTATAGGAAAGACGGTATTAGGGATCTATCAGATTTCTGAGTTAGTGACAGGGATTCTCGTGAATCCTTTTGGAGGAGTGATTTCAGACCGTTTTTCTCGTCGCAAGATTTTGATGACGACCGACTTGGTTTGTGGACTCCTTTGTTTGGCGATTTCTTTTATCAGAAATGATCGTTGGATGATTGCGGCTCTGATTTTTGCCAATATTGTTCAGGCCATTGCCTTTGGTTTTTCTCGACCTGCCAATAAAGCCATTATTACCGAGGTAGTAGAGAAAGAAGAGATTGTGACCTATAACGCTCACTTGGAGTTAGTCTTACAGGTTGTTAGTGTCTGTTCACCTGTTTTTTCTTTCCTAGTTCTACAATTTGCCAGTCTTCATATGACCCTCTTATTAGATGCGCTGACCTTTTTCATTGCCTTTGTCCTAGTGGCTTTCCTTCCGAAAGAAGAAGCTAAGGTGCAAGAGAGGAAACAGTTTACCGGGAAAGATATTTTTTCTGATATCAAGGATGGGTTAGACTATATCTGGCATCAGAAAGAGATTTTCTTTCTCTTATTAGTGGCTTCTAGCGTCAATTTCTTTTTTGCCGCTTTTGAGTTTTTACTTCCCTTCTCGAATCGTCTATACGGGGTTAAAGGAGCTTATGCGACTATTTTAACGCTGGGAGCTATTGGATCTATTCTAGGAGCGCTTGTTGCCAATAAAATGAAATCAAGTATGAAAATTCTCCTGTTTTTACTGATCATGGCAGGGGTCGGAGTGTTCATAATGGGCTTGCCCCTTCCGCCTTATCTTTCCTTTTCAGGAAATTTGGTCTGTGAATTTTTTGTGACCATTTTCGACATCCACGTTTTTACCCAAGTACAAACCAAGGTGGAAGATGATTATCTAGGTAGAGTATTGAGCACAATTTATACCTTGGCTGTTCTCTTTATGCCCATCGCCAAAGGGTTGATGACTTGGTTGCCAAGCGTCCGTATGGAATCATTTCTCTTGATTGGAGCTGGGATTATTCTCTTTTCACTCTTGGCTCAGCTAGTAGCTAAGCAGCTTCAATCAAAACAACAGTAGGGATCCTTTGATAAATTTGTAAACCATTATTTTTCCCAAATAGGGGACAAAATGAAAACCTCTTTCATGAACTGATACAATAGTTTCAGAAAATGAAGGAGGTTTTTTATGAATCGACATGCAGTCCAATTAATTGCTCGTGGGGCGATCAATCGAATGGGAAATATGCTCTATGATTACGGGAATAGTGTCTGGCTGGCCTCGATGGGGACGGTAGGAAAGACAGTGTTAGGGAGCTATCAGATTTCTGAACTCGTCACCTCCATTCTAGTCAATCCATTTGGAGGCGTGATCTCAGACCGTTTTTCCCGTCGCAAGATTTTGATGACAACCGACTTGGTTTGTGGTCTCCTTTGTTTGGGCATTTCTTTTATCAGGAATGATCGTTGGATGATTGCGGCCCTGATTTTTGCCAATATTGTCCAGGCCATTGCTTTTGCTTTCTCTCGTACGGCTAATAAAGCCATTATCACAGAAGTTGTAGAAAAGGATGAGATTGTGACCTATAATGCCCGCTTGGAGTTGGTCTTACAAGTAGTTGGTGTCAGCTCTCCTGTGTTCTCTTTCCTTGTTTTACAATTTGCCAGTCTCCATGCGACCCTCTTACTGGATGCACTGACCTTTTTCATCGCCTTTGTCCTAGTGGCATTCCTTCCGAAAGAAGAAGCCAAGATTCAGGAAAAGAAACGGTTTACGGGAAAAGATATTTTTTCGGATATGAAAGATGGACTAGACTATATCTGGCATCAGAAAGAGATTTTCTTTCTCTTGTTGGTGGCTTCCAGCGTCAATTTCTTTTTTGCAGCTTTTGAGTTTTTACTCCCATTTTCCAATCGCCTTTACGGGGTCAAAGGAGCCTATGCGACCATCTTAACATTGGGGGCTATCGGCTCCATCATCGGAGCTTTGATCGCCAATAAATTTAAATCAAGCATGGAGATGCTTCTTTTCTTATTGATTTTAACAGGAGTAGGAGTCTTCATGATGGGCTTGCCCCTTCCGCCTCTTCTTACCTATTCTGGAAATTTAGTCTGTGAACTCTTTATGACAATTTTCAATATTCACTTTTTTACCCAGGTTCAAACCAAGGTAGAAGGAGACTATCTGGGCAGGGTCTTAAGCACCATTTTTACCCTAGCCATTCTCTTTATGCCGGTGGCTAAAGGTTTGATGACCTTGTTGCCAAGCGTCCGTGTAGAATCTTTTCTCCTGATAGGAGCTGGTGTCATCCTTTTTTCACTCCTAGCTCAAGTAGTCGCCAAGAAATTACAAGCAAAAGAAGGTACATCAGCATGAAAAAAGCACCGATCGGTGCTTTTTAGTTGTTTTCTTTTTCTTCTGTCTTGATTTATTTCTTTGCTTCTTCCAGTTGCTTTTGAGTGCTCTTAAGTTCTCTTTTTAGGGAGAAGCCCTTTGAAAAATTAATCAAGTTCATAACGAATGCACCTAAGAGGACACAGAGCAGGATCAGAATGATCAAAGGCAATTTAAATTGGACCAAGAGGAAATTTACGGTAACCGATTGCATGTTTGCAAGGGAAATACCAGCAATCAATAAAATTAAAAGTAATAAAGCAATGTAGTGTAGATTATTTTTGTTCATCATTATCTCCTTATTGTTCAGCAGGGGCCTTGCTTTTCACATCAGCGTACTCTTCCGGCTGCTCTAGGCTTAGAATCTCCTCATAAGCCGGTAGGGAAAGGTCCTTGCCATATTTATTTTTTAAAGCAGTACTCACTAGGCGATAGGCCAAATTGGCATTTCGGGACAAGATAGGACCGTGGAAGTAGCTGCCAAAGACGTTCTTGTAATGAACCCCTTCGCACCCATCTTCTTTGTTGTTCCCATTTCCATAGACGACCTTGCCCAGTGGTTTTTCATCCTCTGCTAAGAAGGTTCGACCTTGGTGGTTTTCAAAACCATAATAGGTTTCGTTAAATTCTTCATTATGGATTTTGATATCACCGATATAGCGGTTGTTGACTTGGTTGAGCGTATAGTGGCCCATAATGCCAAGTCCTTCAATGCGTTTGCCAGAAGCTTCAATGTAGTATTGGCCTAGAAGCTGAAAGCCACCACAGATAGCCAGGACCACGCCATCGTCATGAATGAAGCGCTCGAGGTCTTCTTTTTTATCTGGTAGGTCCTCAGATACAATGGTCTGCTCGTAGTCTTGCCCTCCGCCGAAAAAGGCGATATCGTAGGCATCAGGATCGAACCGGTCTTTGAGAGAGACGATATCAACAGTGACATGGGCTCCAAGCTTTTCCGCAACGTACTTGAGCATGAGGATATTCCCATTGTCCCCATAGGTATTCATTAAGTTGCCATAGAGATGGGCAATGCGCAGGCTGTAGGGATACTGTGCCTGATCAGAAGATTCTAGAGAAGTATAAGTCATTAGTGCATCTCCTTTTCAATCAGGTGTTCTTGGGCCAAGAGTTCACGAAATTCTAGCATGGCTGTATAGGTAGCTAAAATGTAAGCGTGAGGGGTTTCCTGTTGCTGGATACGTTGGAAGACCTCTTTTAATTCAGCCATTTCAGTGATCTGATCAGCAGGATAGCCAGTGACCCGGAGTCGCCGAGCGATCTCAGAGTGGCGTACTCCTCCGGCGTTAATCTCTGGGATGTCCATCTGGGTGATTTGCTCAAAGTCTGCATCCCAAATCCAGCTGGTATCGATTCCATCTGCATAATTCGCATTTAGGAGGACTGACAAGCTAAAGGAATATGGTGCTAGTTTGATCATTTCAATGGCTTGGGTCGCACCAACCGGATTTTTAATCAGAACCAAGGTACATTCTTTATCCCCAATCTTAAAGGTTTCTTGACGACCAAAGACAGCGCGACTGCGATCAAATCCTTGCTTAATCACTTCAGGTTGAACTCCAAAGAATCCAGCAACAGAGACAGCTGCTAAGGCATTATAGATGTTGTAGAGACCACCGATATTGATGTGGTAGTCTTGGCCTTGGATCCGGAATTGGGAAGAGCAATGGGTTAAAGACAGTAAGTCGGACACGGCATAAGTCAGAGGAGGCCGGTGGAACTCACAGTGTTCACAAACATAGTCGCCAAGGTTAGCATAGGTATTAAGCTTGTACTTGAGAATGTTGTGGCAATGCGGGCAGAGGATTCCTTCCGTATTGTAATGGGCTAGTTGTGGCTCTGATTTATCTGTATCAAATCCATAATACTGGATTGGATTGGATAAGGTTTGACTATTAAAGAGCGGACTATCACCATTTAACAAAACTGTTGCAGTTGGAACCTTTTGAATGGCATCCAAAATCATCTGGTAGGTCGTATAGATCTCCCCATAGCGGTCCATCTGGTCCCGGAAAATATTGGTGACCACAAACAGGCTGGGCTGGATGTAATCACAAATCCGAGAGAGGCTAGCCTCGTCGATTTCAAGTACCGCAATCGGGCGATTCGATTTCGAATGGTTGGCCCGTAAGAAGGTCGTCGTGATTCCCGAGATCATATTGGCCCCACTTGGATTGGTTAAAATTGGTCCAAAAGCTTCTTGGAGAATGCCAACTGTTAGCGCAGTGGTCAAGGTTTTTCCATTTGTCCCCGTAATCACAACAATCTCATAGTTTTTGGCCAGTTGACTGAGAATATCTTTATCAAATTTGAGGGCTACTTTACCTGGTAGGGTTGATCCCCGCCCCATTTTTTCTAGAATAGAGCCGGAAAGCTTTCCTGCCAGAAGGCCCAAGGTTGTATTTATCTTCATAAATCATATTTTATCATAAAAAGCATCAGAAGGTTACAGAAAAATCTGTTGAAACATGTTATAATAAGGTGATGTCTTTTAGAGAAGTGGTAGGTTTGAGAATATGAATATTCAACAGTTTACAAATCCACAATTTTGGACCAGTTTGTTCCCGAATTGGTGGAGTATTATTATCAATATCATTGATATTGCCCTGGTGGCTTGGTTGTTGTATTTTTTGATCAAGGCCATCGTAGGGACTAAGATCATGATTTTGGTTCGTGGAGTTATTATCTTTTTCTTGGTGCAGTTTTTAGCCAATTTCTTAGGGCTCACGACTATTTCATGGCTGATCAATCAAGTGATTACTTATGGGGTTATCGCCCTGGTTGTGATTTTCTCTCCTGAGATTCGGATTGGTTTAGAGCGTCTGGGTCGAGCGACAGAATTCTTTACGACGAGTGAAGTCAGTCAGGAAGAGAAGATGGTGCAGGCCTATGTTAAGGCAGTAGCTTATATGAGCCCACGTAAAATTGGTGCCTTGGTAGCCATTCAAGGAGCTAGAACCCTTCAGGAATATATTTCCACAGGGATTCCATTAGATGCAGATATTTCAGGAGAATTGCTGATTAATATCTTCATTCCTAATACTCCTTTACACGATGGTGCCGTCATTGTTCGCAATGATAAAATCGCTGTTTCTTGTGCCTACCTGCCCTTGACCGAAAATACTGGAATTTCAAAAGAGTTCGGAACGCGTCACCGCGCGGCTATTGGTTTATCTGAAGTTTCGGATGCCTTTACCTTTGTGGTATCAGAAGAAACGGGCGGGATCTCTGTGACCTATAATGGAACCTTCCGACATGATTTATCCTTAGAAGAGTTCGAGGCAGAATTGAGGGCCTTCCTGGTTCCTGAAGAGAATAAAACGACTAGTTGGAAAGAGCGTCTATTTGGGAGGGTAACAAAATGAGATCGAAAAAAGAATTTCTTTATGTTTTTGCCTCCGTCTTATTGTCCTTTATCTTATTTATCAATGCATCTTCCTTTAATTTTCAAAATAATAGCAGCGCTAGGCAAGTGAGTTCAGAGACCTACACCAATACCTTGACCAATATTCCAATTGATGCCAAATACAATGACAAGACATATTTTGTCAGTGGGTTAACATCAGAGGTAACGGTCTTTCTAAAGGGTTCAAACCGGGTCGCTCTTGCAAGCGAAATGCAGCCGGGAACGCGAAAATTTCGCGTGGTAGCGGATCTTCGTAAGGCCAAGGAAGGTACTGTCGAAGTACCGTTGATTGTGGAAGATCTTCCAGCTGGTTTGACCGCAACCGTAGAGCCTCAGAAAGTTTCAGTAAAAATCGGGAAGAAAGCGAAAAAATCGTTTGCTGTCAGGGCCACGATCCCGGATAATCAAATTGTTGATGGAATTACGGTAACGGATATTTCTCTTGAAAAAACTAAGGTGGAAGTGACGAGTGATCAAGAAACCTTAAGTCGTATTGATCATGTCCAAGCAGTCTTCCCATCCAGTGAGATCATTAGTGGAAATTATAGCGGAACCATTTCCTTAAATGCAGTAGATACCCAAGGAAATGTTCTACCAGGTCTGGTCAAGCCGAGTGAAACACGGATTCAAGTGACCACAAAGACTAGCTCGTCTACGTCAAGCTCAAGCAGTTCGTCGTCGACCTCCTCCAGTTCAAGTAATTAGAAAGTAAAAAAGGTAATTTAGAATGGGTAAATATTTTGGAACGGACGGTGTCCGTGGAGAAGCAAATGTAGAATTAACGCCAGAATTGGCTTTTAAACTAGGCCGTTTCGGTGGCTATGTCTTGAGCCAACACGAAGAAGAAACGCCCTTGGTATTTGTTGGACGTGATACACGTATTTCTGGTGAAATGCTGGAGCATGCCTTAATTGCTGGCCTCTTATCTGTTGGAATTCGCGTCTACAAGTTGGGTGTGATTGCAACACCAGGTGTCGCTTATCTAGTTCGTACGGAAAAAGCCAGCGCCGGAGTGATGATTTCTGCTAGCCACAATCCAGCCTTGGATAATGGCATCAAATTCTTTGGTGGTGATGGTTTCAAATTGGATGACGATCGCGAACTTGAAATTGAGGCCTTGCTTGATGCTGCTGAAGATACGCTTCCACGTCCAAGTGCGCAAGGTTTAGGAACGGTCATGGAATATCCGGAAGGCTTGCGTAAGTATCAAGAATTCCTTGTATCGACAGGTGTCCAACTCGAGGGCATGCATGTAGTCTTAGATACAGCAAATGGTGCAGCCTCTACTAGTGCCCGTCAAATCTTTGCAGATTTGGGAGCTCATTTGACCGTCATCGGTGAAAACCCAGATGGTTTGAACATCAATGATGGGGTTGGTTCTACTCACCCAGAGCATTTGCAAGAGAAAGTCAAAGAAGTAGGCGCAGCGATTGGTCTAGCCTTTGACGGAGACAGCGATCGCTTGATTGCAGTGGATGAAAATGGAGAGATCGTTGACGGGGATAAGATCATGTACATCATCGGTTCTTATCTTTCAAGCAAAGGCTTGCTCGAAAAAAATACGATCGTCACAACCGTCATGTCCAATCTTGGCTTCCACAAGGCATTAGATGCGAAGGGAATTCAAAAAGAAATCACAGCTGTTGGAGACCGTTATGTGGTCGAAGAAATGCGCAAGTCAGGATACAATCTTGGTGGTGAACAATCTGGTCACGTAGTCATCATGGATTACAACACAACAGGTGATGGTCAATTAACAGGCGTTCAATTGACAAAAATCATGCAAGAAACCGGCAAGAAATTATCTGAATTGGCTGCTGAAGTAACCATTTATCCACAAAAACTCGTCAATATCCGGGTTGAAAATAGCATGAAAGATAAGGCGATGGAAGTACCTGCTATTCGTGAAATCATTGAAAAAATGGAAGCGGAGATGGCAGGAAATGGACGTATTTTGGTACGTCCAAGTGGAACTGAACCCCTCCTTCGAGTGATGGCAGAAGCACCAACCCATGAAGAAGTGGACTACTATGTAGATACCATTGCTGCAGTTGTTCAAGCAGAAATCGGACTTTAACCTTGTAAAAAACATGGCTCGCAAATAGGCGAGCAGAGGAGGTATATATGAAACAGGTTCGTCAAATTGTATGGGCACTTGCCTTAGTGCTAACGATTCTATTCACAGCTGGTTTGACTAAAACAATACATGCTGCAGAAGTCTCATCATATACACAGACAGCACGTCTAACGAAAGATGGTAACACGCTAACAAAAGGGAGCAAGGTGTTGACAAATGAAAAATTGTCAGCAAGTATTTATTTAGCCTTTCCAGATTCGCAAACTATTCAAGCTGGTGATACCTTAACTCTTAGTTTGCCAAAAGAATTAGCCCTCTACACAGCACTGGAATTCAATGTTCTTGAGGAAGGTCAATCAAATGGTCAGACGGTGGGGAAAGCTGTCGTTGATACAGCTAAGAAAACAGTGACCGTTACCTTTAATGATTATTTCGCATCTCATCCACTCAACAAACGAGTTGCTCTTCATTTTGATGTAAAAGTAGACTCAGAAGTAGTTACAAAAACTTCTCCAATCCAGTTTAAACTAGGAAATACAGATTTTTCATTGAATTATGAAAAAACAGCTGGAGAAGCTGGAGACTATGAGATGAAATACGGTTACCAAGATAAGTCTGATCCAACCATTATCAAATGGCGGATTCTCTTAAATGCTCGCCAAGATATGCTTCGTGGAATGGTCATTAAAGATCAATTCGGAGATGGCTTAACATTGGTTGAAGGTAGCTTACGCGCTGTTCGTTATGCTCCTGTAGAAGGTGGGATTAAGAACGAAGCACAGATATTAAGTCTCCCAGTTCTGGATAACTTTACTAAAAAAGCTGTTTTCAATAAGAATGCAAATGGAAAGATCACTGGTTTTACAATTGAATTTGGTGATAATTACAATTGGCCAATGTATATTGAATATTCTACAAAAGTAGATCCTGGAACGAAAGTCGGTGAT